>ENA-OWRJ01000064-OWRJ01000064.1-human-gut-metagenome-genome-assembly--contig:-NODE-64-length-145145-cov-10.447591_pt1 | contig 145145 bp, 130 predicted proteins | sample MGYA00248269_ERZ651897 | MGnify/ENA primary metagenome ERZ651897 (study PRJEB26924, sample SAMEA4378252) | human gut metagenome | biome: human gut; feature: human-associated habitat; material...
GACACTTCCTCGAAATCGCCTCGCTTTTTCCGCCACCGGCGGCGCTTCGGCGATTCGGAACACCGTTGTGTCAGCCGGTTTCCAGCCCCTTTGGGGCGTGAAAACCGGGACACTTCCTCGAAATCGCCTCGCTTTTTCCGCCACCGGCGGCGCTTCGGCGATTATCCTTGCATTTTCCCGCCGATGTGCTATACTAAACCCATCACACATACAAAGGCAGAGTAGGGATCTGCGTGTCGCCCCCATGGGGGCACAGTGCCGGCGGAACGGGGAGTTGTCCGCCGGACGAAATGGCATCGCCTTGCAGTGCAGATCTCGCATCCCGCTGCCGCATAGCGGCTATCTCCGGGGCAGCACGCCCCGGCGCTCCTCTGTGCGGCTGTCCGGCCTGTCCGGTCTGCCAAATCAGAGGAGGTTTTTTTATGCCGCTTTATCCCCATCCCCTGTCCCCCGGCTACTGGCGCAGCGCCGCCGGGGAGCTGAAGGCTCTGCGCCGTCTGGTGTTCATGGCCCTGATGATCGCCGCCTGCATCGTCCTGAGTCACTGTTCCATCCGTCTGGGCGAGAGCCTGTCCCTCAGCGTCACCTTTCTGGCCAGAGCCCTCTGTTCACTGGTCTGCGGCCCGCTGGCGGTGATCGTGTTCGGCGCCGCCGAGGATACCCTCAGCTTCTTCCTGTCCTCCGGCGGCTACCCCTATTTCCCCGGCTATATGCTGACCACCATCACCGGCTGCATGATCTACGCCCTGTTTTTCTACCGGGCCAAGATCACGTGGCGACGCATCATTCTGGCCAAGCTCCTCACCAATATCCAGAATGTGCTGCTGGGCGCCCTCTGGAGCGCCATCCTGTACAGCAAGGGCTACCTCTACTACCTGACCCAGAGCGCCGTGAAAAACGCCCTGTATCTGCCGCTGCAAATTCTGCTGCTGGGCTTCCTGTTTCAGGCGGTGCTGCCGGTGATGCAGCGCCAGCACTGGCTCCCGGAGCAGCTGCCGGGCGGCCGCCTGCGCTGGTAAGCGACGTGTTTACAAATAATTAAAATTGCGGGTATTGACTTTACCTGCCCACGGTGGTAAACTCCATTTAGCACTCAGGAGATAGGAGTGCTAAATGGAGTTTTATCATGGAATTGACAGACCGGAAAAAGCAAATATTAAAGATCGTGGTGGACGGCTATGTGGCCACGGCGGAGCCGGTGAGCTCCAAGGCCATTGCCGAGAAGATGCCCGGCAAGATCAGCTCCGCCACCATCCGCAATGAACTGGCGGATCTGGTGGAGATGGGCTATCTGGAGCAGCCCCACACCTCCGCCGGCCGGGTTCCCTCCGCCAAGGGCTACCGGCTCTACGTCAACGAGCTTATGGAGCGCCGTGCGCTGCCGGAGGCGGAGGCCGAGAGCATCCGCCTCTCCCTCACCGGGAAAATGTCTCAGGTGGATCAGGTGATGGCCCAAGCGGGCCAGATGGTCTCCAGCATGGTGGGCTACCCCGCCTATGCCATGGCGGACCACACCCAAGCGGTGACGGTGCAGCGGTTCGACCTCATTGCCGTGGACGATGACAGCTTCATCGCCGTGGCCATGCTGTCGGACAGCCGGGTCAAGAGCCAGCTGCTTCGCTGGCAGCTGCCGGTGGAGCGGGAGGCCCTGACGGAGATAAGTCACCTGCTGAACACCCACTTTACCGGCCTTGGGCCGGAGGAGATGAACGCCCGGCTCATGAGCCTGTCGGATCAGGTGTCCGGCAAGTGGTTCCTGCTGCTGAATCAGGTGTGCGAATACGCCGGACAGCTGTTGAAGGACGCTGCCGGGCAGGAGGTCTATCTGGGCGGCACCACCCAGCTGCTGAAATTCCCGGAGTACCGGGACGCCGACAAGGCCCGTGACCTGATGACCTTTATGGTGGACAACAAGCAGAACCTTCCGGTGCCGTCAGGCAACGCCCCGGTGCAGATCCTCATCGGGCCGGAGAATGTGGATGCCGCTCTGAAGGAGAGCAGCGTGGTCATTGCCAGCTATGATATCGGTGACGGTATGCGTGGGCTGGTAGGGGTGGTAGGTCCCACCCGCATGGACTATGCGTCCGTGGCGGCCCGGCTTACCTGCTTTGCCGAGAGCCTGAGTCATATGTTTGAAAAGCGGCAGCTGCCGCCTACCAAGGAGGAACAGTCATGAGCGAGAAGGAAAAGAAGAACGCCCCTCAGGAGGAGCAGCCGCAGGCCAATACCACTCCGGAAACGGAGCAGGCTGCGGAAGAGACCGCCGAGGAGGAGACCTTTACCGTCACCCGTGAGCAGATGGAGCAGATGGAGCAGCTGGCCAAGATGGTCAGCGATGCCAGCGACAAGTATCTGCGTCTGGCGGCGGAATACGACAACTACCGCAAGCGCACCACCAAGGAAAAGGAAAATACCTACGCCGATGCCAAGGCGGACACCGTCAAGGAGTTTCTGGGGGTGCTGGATAACCTGGAGCGTGGCCTTGCCCAGTTTGACGAGGGCGACCCCCACCGTCAGGGCATGGAGCTGATCTGTCGGCAGTTTCTGGCAGTGCTGGAGAAGCTGGGTGTCACCCGCATCGAGGCACAGGGCCAGCCCTTCGATCCTCAGAAGCACGATGCCGTGATGCACGTGGAGGACGAGAACGTCGGTGAGAACACCGTGGTGGAGGTGCTCCAGCAGGGCTACCAGCTGGGCGATAAGGTCCTCCGGTTCGCCATGGTCAAGGTAGCCAACTGAAAGGAGAAGCATCATGGAAAGAAAGAGACTGTATCGCAACGTCAACGATAAAATGCTGTGCGGCGTGTGCTCCGGCCTCGCCGACTACTTCAATATCGATCCTACGCTGGTGCGTCTGGCTTGGGTGGTGCTGGGCTTCATGGGCGGCAGCGGCCTGCTGGCTTATATCATCGCTTCCATCGTGATCCCCGTGAACCCGGACCAGCAGTAACGATCCGTAAAAAATCAATCTATATATATCTTATCAGGAGGCAATCATTATGTCTAAAGTTATCGGTATCGACCTTGGTACGACCAATTCCTGCGTCGCCGTCATGGAGGGCGGCGAGGCTGTTGTGATCCCCAACGCAGAGGGCAACCGCACCACCCCGTCCGTGGTGGCCTTCAGCAAGAGCGGCGAGCGTATGGTGGGCCAGACGGCAAAGCGTCAGGCCATCACCAATCCTGACCGCACCATCGCTTCCATCAAGCGTGAGATGGGCTCTGACCACCGTGTGAACATCGACGGCAAGAGCTACACCCCGCAGGAGATCAGCGCCATGATCCTGCAAAAGCTGAAGAGCGACGCCGAGGCCTATCTGGGCCAGCCCGTCACCGAGGCCGTCATCACCGTCCCCGCCTACTTCACCGACGCCCAGCGTCAGGCCACCAAGGACGCCGGCAAGATCGCCGGTCTCGATGTCAAGCGTATCATCAACGAGCCCACCGCCGCCGCTCTGGCCTACGGTGTGGATAAGGAGCAGACCCAGAAGATCATGGTCTACGATCTGGGCGGCGGCACCTTCGATGTCTCCATTCTGGAGATCGATGACGGCGTCATCGAGGTGCTGGCCACCGCCGGCAACAACCGTCTGGGCGGCGATGACTTCGACCAGTGCATCATGAAGTATCTGGTCAGTGAGTTCAAGCGCACCGACGGCATCGACCTGTCCGGCGACAAGGTGGCCATGCAGCGCCTGAAGGAAGCCGCTGAAAAGGCCAAGATCGAGCTGTCCGGCGTCACCAGCAGCAACATCAACCTCCCCTATATCACCGCCGACGCCACCGGCCCCAAGCATCTGGACGTGACCCTGACCCGTGCCAAGTTCAACGAGCTCACCGGCCATCTGGTGGATGCCACCATGGGTCCCGTGCGTCAGGCCATGTCCGACGCCGGTCTGAAGGCCAGCGATTTGTCTAAGGTGCTGATGGTGGGCGGCTCCAGCCGTATCCCCGCCGTGGTGGAGGCCGTGAAGAAATTCACCGGCAGCGAGCCCTTCAAGGGCATCAATCCCGATGAATGCGTGGCCATGGGCGCCGCCCTGCAGGCCGGCGTGCTGACCGGCGACGTCAAGGGCCTGCTGCTGCTGGACGTCACCCCCTTGTCCCTGGGCATCGAGACCATGGGCGGCGTCTGCACCCGCCTCATCGAGCGCAACACCACCATCCCCGTGAAGAAGAGCCAGATCTTCTCCACCGCCGCCGATAACCAGACCTCCGTGGAGGTCAACGTCCTGCAGGGTGAGCGTGAGATGGCCGCCGCCAACAAGAGCCTGGGCCGCTTCCATCTGGACGGCATCGCTCCGGCCCGCCGTGGCGTGCCTCAGATCGAGGTGACCTTCGACATCGACGCCAACGGCATCGTCAACGTCTCCGCCAAGGATCTGGGTACCGGCAACGCCCAGCACATCACCATCACCTCCTCCTCCAACATGAGCAAGGATGATATCGAGCGTGCTGTGAAGGAAGCCGAGCAGTATGCCGCCGAGGACGCCAAGATCAAGGAGAAGGTGGAGGTCCGCAATCAGGCCGATCAGATGGTCTATCAGGCGGAAAAGACCCTCAGCGAAGTGGGCGACAAGGTGCCTGAGAGCGAGAAGGCCCCCATTCAGGCCGGTATCGACAAGCTGAAGGAGACCCTGAAGGGCGAGGACACCGACGCCATCAAGGCCGCCACCGAGGAGCTGACGCAGGCCTTCTATAAGATGAGCGAGAAGCTGTACCAGCAGCAGGCGCCTCAGGGCGACGCTGCTGCCCAGCAGCCCGGCGGCGACACCGGCGCACAGGGCGGCCAGTATTACGACGCCGACTACAAGGTCGTGGATGATGACGACCAGAATAAGTAAGCATCCTGCGCCCCGCAGCGCAGCTTGACCACCGGAAAGGGGCAGGACTTCCTGTCCCTTCCTGTGGCGTTTGGAACCAGATGATATCCGGCCGTCTTTCCGGCCGCCGGATATTCCCGGAGAAGGGAGAAACGCCGGTATGGCAGAAAAACGAGACTATTACGAGGTCCTTGGCGTAGACAAAAACGCCAGCGAGGACGAGATCAAACGGGCCTATAAAAAGCTGGCCCGCAAATATCACCCGGACATGAACCCCGGCGACAAGGAGGCCGAGGAGAAATTCAAGGAGATCAACGAGGCCAACGAGGTCCTGTCCGACCCGGAGAAGAAGGCCCGCTATGACCAGTTTGGCTTTGCCGGCACCGATCCCAACTATGGCGCCGGTCAGGGCGGCGGCTTCGGCGGCTTCGACTTCGGTGATCTGGGGGACATCTTCGGCAGCTTCTTCGGCGGCGGCTTCGGCGGCCAACAGCAGCGCCGCAACGGCCCCCAACGGGGTGAGAGCATCCGGGTCAGCGTATCCCTGAGCTTTACGGAGGCCGCCTTCGGCTGCGAAAAGGAGCTGACGGTGGAGCGCATGGAGCAGTGCGCCACCTGTAAGGGCAGCGGCTGCGCCCCCGGCACCACGCCGGAGGTCTGCCCCGAGTGCCACGGCAGCGGCGTGGTGCAGACCCGCCGCCAGACGCCCATGGGGGTGTTCGCCTCCAGCAACCCCTGCCGCAAGTGCGGCGGCACGGGCCGCATCATCCACCAGCCCTGCCCCGACTGTCACGGCGGCGGCTTCACCCGCAAGCGCAAGACCATCAAGGTCTCCATTCCCGCCGGCATCGACCACGGCCAGACCATCTCCCTGCGGGGACAGGGCCATGCCGGGAAGAACGGCGGCCCCGCCGGCGACCTGCTGGTCACGGTGATGGTGCAGCCCCACGACGTGTTCCGCCGGGACGGCACCGCCGTGTTCTGCGAGGCCCCCATCACCTTCACGCAGGCGGTGCTGGGCGCCGAACTGGAGATCCCCACCATCGACGGTAAGGTGAAGTACACCATCCCGGAGGGGACGCAGACCGGCACCGTGTTCCGCCTGAAGGGCAAGGGCATCCCTGTCCTCAACGGCCGGGGCCGTGGCGACCAGTACGTCACCGTCACCATCGAGACGCCCCGGAACCTGAACCGGGAGCAGAAGGATGCCCTGCGGAAATTCAGCGAGACCTTGAACGAGGGGAACTACGAGAAGCACCGCAGCTTCTTCAAGAAGAAGTAACGCCTATGTATCTGGCAGATTATCACGTACATTCCACCTGCTCGCAGGACGGCCGGCAGACCATGGCACAGGCGGCACAGGCCGCCGTGGCCGCCGGGCTGGATGAGCTGTGCCTGACGGATCACGTGGACACCGTCTACTGGGGCCCGGAGCAGAAGCCCCGCTGGGACTTCGATTGGGACGCCGTCTGCCGCCAGTTCCGTCAGGCGCAGGAGCAGTGGGGCCACCGCATTACCCTGCGGCTGGGAGCGGAGCTGGGAGAGGCCGCCATGAGCTTTCAGCGGGCGGAGCATTTGATGCAGAATGCCCCTCCGCTGGACTTTGTCATCGGCTCCGTCCACATGGCGGGAAAGAAATTTCACCACAAAGATCTTTATTATATTGAAAAAGCCGACGAAGCGTATTATGATAGTATCATCGACAGCTATCTGGAGGACGTGCTGGCGCTGGCCCGGTGGGGCAAGTTTCAGGTGCTGGGCCACTTGACCCTGCCCCTGCGGTATATCAACGAAAACTACGGTGAGCACATGACCTTCGCCCACCACATGGATCAGGTGGAGGAGATCTTCCGTACCATCATCCCCAAGGGGCTGGGCATCGAGTGCAACACCAACCGTGGAAACGAGTCTCTGCCCGGCGCCGATATCCTGCGGCTCTACCGCCGTCTGGGGGGCGAGATCATCACCTTGGGCAGTGATGCCCACCGCCCGGAGGATGTGGGCTGCTTCATCCGCCAGCGGCAGGAGCTGCTGCGGGAGTGCGGCTTCCGCTACTTCACCACCTTTACCGGCGGAAAGCCGGAGTTCAAAGAATTGTAAGAGGAGAATACACCATGAAAATTGCCATCGGCTGCGATCACGGCGGCTATCTGCTGAAGCAGGACATTCTCATCTGGCTGGAGGAACACAACATCGACTTCGAGGATGTGGGCTGCTACTCCACCGAGAGCGTAGACTATCCCATGTACGGCGAGAAGGTAGGCCGTATGGTGGCCTCCGGCCAGTGCGACAAGGGCATCGTCATCTGCACCACCGGCATCGGCATCTCCATCGCTGCCAATAAGGTGGCTGGCATCCGCTGCGCCCACTGCACCGACCCCCTGTCCGCCGAGATGACCCGCCGCCACAACGACGCCAACGTGCTGGCGCTGGGCGCCGGCATCACCGGTCCCAATCTGGCCAAGCGCATGGTGGAGGTCTTTCTGAACACCGACTTCGAGGGCGGACGCCATGCCCGCCGGGTGGCACAGCTGGATGCCATCCGACCCTGAACCTGAGAAAAAGGAGGTATCGTCATGGCAACCAGAGGTTATCAGAGCTACCGTGGCCGAAACCACGGGAAACTGGCGCTGGTCATTGTGCTGGTGCTGATCCTGTTGGCCGCCGTGGGATATCTGGTGGCGCAGGAGTATATGGTCTACGATGACGAGGGCCACCGGCATCTGGAGCTGCCCTTCCTGAAAAAGGGACAGACGGAGCAGCCCCAGCAGCCGGAGGACACCACGCCGGATGACGTGAACCTCATCATCGATGAGCCGGAGCGCCCCCTGCTGAAGGAGCTTCACGCCCGCCAGCTGCCGGACACCGTGCTGACGGAGGATCCCTCCGCCGTGCTGGCGGAGCACCCGGAGGCGGTGGTGATCCCGGTGAAGCTGCGGGACGGCACCGTCACCTATGACACGCAGACCGCCGCCAGGGACACCGTCACCACCGGCGGCCCGGAGACGCTGACAAGCCTCAAGACCCTCCTCTCCGGCGACACATGGACTGTGGCCCGCATCGCCTGCTTTGCCGATATGGACTTTGCCAACGCCCAGCCCGACCAGGCGGGACTGCTGCGGACCGGCGACGGCTGGCTGTGGTACGACGATGACGCCGCCTGCTGGCTGGACCCCGGTAAGGCAGCTGCACGGGAGTATCTGGTGCAGCTGTGTAAGGAGTGCGCCGAATTGGGCTTCGACGAAATTCTGCTGGACTACTGCACCTACCCTGTCCATGGCCGTCTGGACCGCATCGACTACGGCTCCGTCACCAACCTCACCGACACCCTCAGCGTGTTCGTGGAGGGGGTGCGGGAGGCCCTGCCCAAAACCACCGCCCTGTCGGTGCTGGTGCGGGATCAGGTGACGACGGACGCCAACGACGGCGGCGTCACCCTCGCCCTGCTGACGGAGCACTTCGACCGCATCTATGTGGATACGGACACCGTGGACGCAGCGGCCCTGCAAAAGCTGCTCCCGGCAGACTTTGACCCCGTGACCCGGCTGGTGCAGGTGGCGGCGGAGGCCGCCTCCTCCGGCAGCTATGTCACCCGGTAAATTTTCCTGTTGCCAAGCGGGAAAAGTTGTAGTAGAATAGTAGCCACGACCTCTCCTCCGCTGACAGCTGCGGAGCCGGTCTCACGCAATGGATACCCACGAATCATGTCAGGCGGGGAACCGAGCAGCATTAAGAGGGACCATCCATGTGCCGTGAGGGCGCCGGCTCCACAGCTGCCAACGGAGGAGAATTTTTGTTTTTTTCGGAAGGAGGAGATCCATGTATCAGGCGCTGTATCGCAAGTGGCGGCCCAAGGTGTTTTCCGAGGTCGTGGGACAGGAGCACATCACGGATACCCTCCGCCGTCAGGTGGCCGAGAGCCATACCGCCCATGCCTATCTCTTCACCGGCACACGGGGTACCGGCAAGACCACCTGCGCCCGGATACTGGCCAAGGCGGTGAACTGCCTGTCCCCGGTGGACGGTGAGCCATGCGGCCGGTGCGAGGCCTGCCGGGCCGTGGATGCCGGTACCACGCTGGATATCACGGAGCTGGATGCCGCCAGCAACAACGGCGTGGATCAGGTCCGTGCGCTGCGGGAGGAGGCGGTGTATACTCCCGCCGTGCTGAAAAAGCGGGTGTATATCATCGACGAGGTGCATATGCTCTCCACCCCGGCCTTCAACGCGCTGCTGAAGATCCTGGAGGAGCCGCCGGAGCATCTGATGTTCATTCTGGCCACCACGGAGCTGCACAAGGTCCCGGCCACCATTCTCTCCCGGTGCCAGCGCTTCTCCTTCAAGCGCATCCTGCCCCGTGACATGGAGCGCCAGCTGCTGCACATCGCTCAGGCCGAGAGTATCGACCTCACTCCTGACGGTGCGGAGATCCTCTCCCGCATGGCGGGGGGCGCCCTGCGGGATGCCCTGAGCCTGTTGGATCAGTGCCGTGTGGCGGAGGGCCAGCTTACCAGCCGTGCCGTGCTGGACGTGCTGGGCCTTGCCGGCAGCGTCCAGACCCAGCAAATGATGCGCTGTATTCTGGATCGCCGGACGCCGGATGCCCTGCTGCTGCTGGATCAGCTGTACCGCAGCGGCAAGGATGTCTCCGCCCTGCTGGGGGAACTCAGCGATCTGGCACGGGAGATGACCATTCTCAAAGCCGCGCCGGAGGGGGGCAGCGCCCTGCTCTCCGGGCTGTACGATACCAAGACCCTGACGGGCCTCTCCGAAAACATCTCCATGCAGCGGCTGCTGTACCTGACGGAGACGCTGCAAGGGGCCCGTGCCGCCCTGCCGGACAGCTTCCAGCCCCGGACGGATGTGGAGCTGTGCCTGCTGCGGCTGTGTGACGAGAGCCTCTGCGGCGACCTGACGGCCCTCAGCGCCCGGCTGGACCGGGTGGAGGAGCTGCTGAAAAAGGGTGTCCCCGCCCGCCGGGAGCGCCCCGCTGCCCCGGAGTCCCGCACCTCAGCGGATTCAGAGTCCCGCCCCGCTGCTGCGGCGAAGCGCCCGCCCGCCCCGGAGGAGGTCCCGTGGGAGGAACCGCCTCTGCCCGACGAACCGGCGGGCCGGGAGCGTGTCTTTGACATCCCGGAGGAGCCGCAGCGCTCCTCCGCCCCAAAGCCAGCCCATAAAGCTCCCCGCAGGTCTGCTCCCGCAGACCCGGCCCCCTCGGCCCCCGTCGGCGACAGCCGCCTGTGGACTCAGCTGCTGGATCAGTTCAAGGGCCGCCTGCCGGTGAACCACCGGGTCTTTCTCAACATGGCCTCCGGCACCGTGGAGGGTGACTGCCTCACCGTCCACTGCCGCAACGATTTCGTCCGGGACTCCCTGAATAACCGCACGGTGCTGGCGGTGCTGGAGGAGGTCACCTCCGCCGCCGTGGGAAGCCCCATCCGAGTGATGCTGACGGTGGGCGGCGAAACGCCATCTGCCCCCCGGTCCACCCGCTCTGCCCCGAAGCCCCCCCGCCCCGCTCCGGAACAAACTCCCACCCCGGAGGAGGAGCGCCCTCCCCTGCCGGAGGAGCCGCCCCTGCCTGCGGAGCCATCCCGCCCCCCGGAGCCGAAAGCGGAGGAGGAACGTCCCCCTCTGCCGGAGGAGCCCCCGGTGCAGGAGGAGAACATCCCGCCTTGGGAGGGCGGCAGTAAGGACCGGCTGGAGGAGCTGATCGGCCCCGGCAGCCAGCTGGAGCACTTCAAGATCAAATAGTCCATCGGGTTGGACAAAAGCTGGACAAATACCGGACAAAAACAGTCCGCCGGAAGCTCCCGGATCGGACAAAACGGACCCCTAAAACAGATCAATAAGGAGGATACACAGCTATGGCAAAAGGATACAGCGCACGGGGAGGCTTCTCCGGCGGCGGAAGCGCCATGCGCCAGCAGCAGATGCAGCAGAAGCTGCTGAAGATGCAGCAGGATATGGCGGCGGCACAGGAAGCGGTGGAAAACGCCAGCTTTACCGCCTCAGTGGGCGGCGGTGTGGTGCAGGCCACCGTGTCCGGCAAGAAGGAGCTGACGGCCCTGACCGTCAAGCCGGAGGCCGTGGACCCGGAGGATGTGGAGATGCTGCAGGATCTGGTGATCTCTGCGGTGAACGAGGCCCTGCGCCAGGCGGACGAGGCCATGAACAGCTCCATGCAGAGCTTCACCGGCGGTCTGAATCTTCCTGGCTTCGGCCTGTAATCCCCGGAAGGAAGCGCAAAGGCTGGAATCGGCATACGATCAAAGAAGCAGCGGGCAGACACGCCGTGTCTGCCCGCTGCTTTTGCCATGGAAAACGCATCTATTGGGCGTTTTTGTCATTGCCAACACGGTTTTTGGCGTTTCCATCGCCAGTGTGCTTTTCGGCACGTTTTGTTATCGCCAGTATGCTTTTCGGCACGTTTTGTTATCGCCAGCACACCTTTTCGGCACGATTTGTCATGGCCGGTACGTATTTCCGGTGCTCCTTGTCATCGTCAATATGGCTTTTCGACGTTGTTTGTGATTTCCGGAACATTATTTCGTGTGCTTTCTGCCGATAGTGTGGATTTTTAGCACTTCTTCTATCTTCATCTTGACGAGCAAAACCGCAGCGGCCAAGGGATGTCCTTTGGGTACTGCGGTTCTTTTCACACCTTTTTCCGCATAGAGATGATATCGGAAAGTCATCTGAGGAGTGGTGCGCTATCAAAGGCAACATGGAGCAGCGGGCGTGCGATCTCGCCCTTTACGTCATAGAGAGCCGTGGAACCGTCCGTTCCGCCGCCAAAAAGTTCGGCATCAGCAAATCCACCGTCCACAAGGATCTGTCGGAGCGGCTCCCGGCCTTTAATCGGGGGCTGTATCTTCAGGTGAAGCAGGTTCTGGAGGAGAATAAAGCCCAGCGGCATATCCGGGGCGGTCTCGCCACCCGCCGGAAGTATAAGGGCGAATAGAAGTCTGCCAAACATACCGAGTACAGGACAGACGGCCATCAAACGTACCAAGTGCAGAACAGACGGTCGCCGGATGGATCAAGAGAGTCGAAAGAACCGCCGGCCCCCGGAATTTTCTTCCGGAGGGCCGGCGGTATTTTATGTCTGTAGGCCGTTCGACGCAGCTGCCGGGACGGCGGTTTACCGTTGGGCGCGGCAGCTTACGGCTGGGTGCGGCAGCTTATGGCTGGGTGCGGCGGTTTACCGCTGGATGCAGCCGCTTACCGCCAAGTGCAGCGGTTTACCGTTGGGTGCGGCGGTTTACCGCTGGATGCAGCCGCTTACCGCCGAGTGCGGCAGCTTACCGTTGGGTGCAGCCGCTTACCGCCAAGTGCGGCGGTTTACCGTTGGGTGCGGCGGGTCACTGCCGGGTGCGGCCGCTTATCGCCGGGTGATGCAGCTTACGGCTGGATGCGGCAGCTTACTTCTTACCGGCGGCCTGACGCATGGAGAGGCTGATGCGGTGCTTCTTTTCATCCACCTCCAGCACCACTACCTTCACCACGTCTCCCACGGCCACGGCCTGAGAGGGGTGCTTGATGAAGCGGTCGCAGATCTGGGAAATATGCACCAGCCCGTCCTGATGGACGCCGATGTCCACGAATACGCCGAAGTCCACCACATTGCGGACCGTCCCTGTCAGCTCCATGCCGGGCTTTAAGTCCTTGATGTCCAGCACGTCGGTCCGCAGGATGGGGGCCGGCAGATCGTCCCGCACGTCCCGCCCGGGCTTCACCAGCTCCTGCACCACATCTTGTAGGGTGGGGACGCCTACGCCGATCTGCCGGGCGGCGTTCTCCTCCCCCATGGCCCGCACTTTCTGGGCCAGCTGGCTCATGGCGGCGGCGCCCACATCCGCCGCCGTATAGCCGCACAGAGCCAGCAGCTGCTCCGCCGCCGGATAGCTCTCCGGGTGGACGCCGGTGTGATCCAGCACATTGCGGCTCTCCGGCACCCGCAGGAAGCCGGCGCACTGCTGAAAGGCCTTGGGGCCTACCTTGGGTACCTTCAGCAGCTGCCGCCGGGTGGTGAAGGCTCCGTTCTCCTCCCGGTATTTGACGATGTTTTTGGCGGTGGTGCCATTCAGCCCCGCCACCCGGCCCAGCAGGCTGGCGGAGGCGGTATTCACGTCCACGCCCACGGCGTTGACGCAATCCTCCACCACGCCGCCCAGCGTCTCATCCAGCCGCTTCTGGGGCATATCGTGCTGGTACTGCCCCACGCCGATGGCCTTGGGGTCGATCTTCACCAGCTCCGCCAGCGGGTCCTGCATCCGGCGGGCGATGGACACGGCGCTGCGGAGGTTCACGTCGTACTCCGGGAACTCCTCCGCCGCCAGCTTGCTGGCGGAGTACACGGAGGCCCCGGCCTCGCTGACCATCATATAGCTGACGCCGCCCCCTAAGGTATGGATCAGCTCCACCGCCATCTGCTCCGTCTCCCGGCTGGCGGTGCCGTTGCCGATGGCGATGTGCTCCACGTGGTGCCGCCGGATCATGGCCCCCAGCCGGGCGATGGCCTCCTGCTTCTGCCGCTGGCCATAGGTGGGATACACCACCGTGGTATCCAGCACCTTACCGGTGGCGTCGATGACCGCCACCTTGCAGCCGTGGGCATAGCCGGGGTCCAGCCCCATGGTGACGTGGCCCTTCACCGGCGGCTGCATCAGCAGGGGCTTCAGGTTCAGGGCAAAGGTCTGGATGGCCCCCTCGCAGGCCCGCTCCGTCAGGTCACTGCGGGCCTCCCGCTCCAGAGAGGGATAGATGAGCCGGTCATAGGCGTCCTCACAGGCGCTCTTGATAAACTCCATGGCCGCAGAGCCGGGCTTTACCACCGCCCGGCGCAGGGCGGTGAGTCCTGTCTCCCGGTCCAGCAGCACGGTGACGGAGAGGAAGCCCTCCTTTTCGCCCCGGTTGATGGCCAGGATCTGATGCCCTGCCAGCTTGGGGAGGGGCTGCTCAAAGTCGTAGTACAGCCGGTAGACGGAGTCCTCCTCCCCGGTGGCCAGACTCCGCAGCCGCCCCTGACGGCGCAGCAGCTCCCGCAGGGTCTTGCGGATGGCGGCGTCATCCGACAGAAGCTCCGCCACGATGTCGTTGGCCCCCTGCAGGGCGTCGGCGGCCGTTTCCACCCCCTTCTCTGGGTCGATGAAGCCCTGCGCCGCCTGCATGGGGTCGGGGCAGTCCCGCCGCTGGGCCAGCAGCAGCTCCGCCAGCGGCGCCAGCCCCTTTTCACGGGCTACGGTGGCACGGGTGCGGCGCTTTTGCTTATAGGGGCGGTACAGGTCCTCCACCTCCGCCAGCGTCCGGGTGCTGTCGATGGCCGCCGCCAGCTCCGGCGTCAGCTTCTCCTGTCCCTCGATGGCGGACTTCACCTCCTGTCGCCGCTGGTCCAGATTCCGCAGATAGGTGAGCCGGTCCTCCAGCTTCCGCAGGGCGGTGTCGTCCATGCTGCCGTGAAGCTCCTTTCGGTAGCGGGCGATGAAGGGAATGGTGTTTCCCCCATCCAGCAGGTCGATGACGTTCTGCACATGGACAGGAGAGGCTCCCAGCTCCTGCGCCAGAATTTCTGCAATGGTCTGCATATATGCTCCTTTCGTGGGCGAAAACCGGGACGGAGGTCCGTCCCGGTTTTGCGCTGCTTACTTGTGATACAGCTTCTTGATCTCGTACTTGGGCTCGCAGCTGACGTGGATGCCCAGCCGGTTATACAGCTTCGTGTCCTCCTCCGACAGGATGATGGAGAAGTGGGCATCGCAGCCCCGCAGCTCGTCCAGCTTCTTCAGCACCAGCTCCGCCAGAGGGTTGGTGACGGCGGAGATGGACAGGGCGATGAGCACCTCGTCGGAGTGCAGCCGGGGGTTGTGGTGGCCCAGATGGGAGATCTTCATGTCGCTGATGGGGGCGATGATGGAGGCCGGCAGCAGGTCCAGATCCTTGTCGATGCCGGCAAGGGCCTTAATGGCGTTCATCAGCAGCGCCGCCGACGGCCCCAGCAGGGAGCTGTTCTTGCCGGTGACGATGCGGCCGTCCGGCAGCACCATGGCCCCGGCGGGCATCCCCGTGGACTCCGCCACCTGCAAAGACGCCGCCACCGCCGGGCAGATGTCCGGCGTCACGTCCGCCTGCTGCATGACGATCTCCAGCTTCCGCACCACGCTGTCATCGGCCTTGCCCCGGACCCGGTCCACCATGCCGGCATAGTACCGGCGCAAGATCTCCATGCGGCTGGCCTCCCGGCACGCCTCGTCGTCCACGATGGCGAAGCCCGCCATATTTACCCCCATGTCCGTGGGGGAGCGGTAGGGAGAGGAACCCTGGATGCGCTGGAACATGGCGTTGAGCACCGGGAAGATCTCCACGTCCCGGTTGTAGTTCACCGTGGTCTCGCCATAGGCCTCCAAATGGAAGGGGTCGATCATATTCACGTCGTTGAGGTCTGCCGTGGCGGCCTCGTAGGCCAGATTCACCGGGTGCTTCAGCGGCAGGTTCCAGATGGGGAAGGTCTCATATTTGGCGTAGCCCGCCCGGATGCCCCGCTTATGGTCGTGGTACAGCTGACTCAGGCAGGTGGCCATCTTGCCGCTGCCGGGGCCGGGGGCCGTCACCACCACGATGGAGCGGCTGGTCTCGATGTAGTCGTTTTTGCCCAGGCCCTCGTCGGAGACGATGTGGGCCACGTCCGAAGGATACCCGGCGATGGGATAGTGGCGGCAGCTGCGGACCCCCAGCGCCGTCAGCCGGTGGATGAAGGCATCCGCCGCAGGCTGCCCGGCGTACTGGGTGATGACCACGGAGCCCACATAGAACCCCAGCCCCCGGAACACGTCGATGAGCCGCAGCACGTCCTGATCGTAGCCGATGCCCAGATCGCCACGGGTCTTGTTCTTTTCGATGTCTCCGGCACAGATGGCGATGACGATCTCCACGTCGTCCCGGATGGTCTCCAGCATCCGGATCTTGCTGTCCGGCTGGAAGCCCGGCAGCACACGGGAGGCGTGGTAGTCGTCAAAGAGCTTGCCGCCGAACTCCAGATACAGCTTGCCGCCGAACTGGCTCATGCGCTGGCGGATGTGCTCGGCCTGCAGGGCCAGATACTTTTCGTTGTCAAATCCGATCTTCACCATAATATCCCCCTTTTTACATAACCATATCATTATACACCGCTGCGCCCTCCGGGAAAAGCCTTTTCGGAGATTTCCCTTTTAGGATTTCTTCCGATTTTTGCGGCGGAATTTTGGTAAAACACGCTGTTGCTTTTTTCCCGGCGGCGGGGTATACTAAACGATACACCCCATGAAGGAGGAACCCCACCATGCGCTTTCAGGTGATGTGGAAAAAGACCCACCTGCCGCCGGAGGCCTACCGGCCGTTCTTCGAGACGGACAGCATCGACGAGGCCAAGGACTTCGCCATGCGTCTGGCCTTCGACGAGACCAATCACGTCTACGTGCAGGATACCCGGCGGGATGAGATCGTCCGGGATTTCGACGCCCCGGTGTACCGGGACTGACCGCAGCCCCCCTATCCGTCCGTTTGCCCCGTTCTCTCCGTGAGAACGGGGCTTTTCATCTGCGTTTAAGTTTGGTATAATAGAATGATTACAGGGACTTCTAAAAACACAAAAGGAGACTTTTTATGATGGATATACGGAGAGCGGCTGCACTGCTGCTGGCGCTGGTAATGATCGCTGCGCTGACGGTGGGCTGCGGCAAAAAGCAGAGTGACACCCCCACGGATACACCCGCTGCCGGTGCGGACGGCCGGACTCCCGCCCAGCAGCCGGCGAAGCTGGTGTGCTACAACGGGTCGGTGACGCTGCGGTTCGTGCGGGAGGAGGATACGTGGTACTGGGGTGACGATCGGGATTTCCCGCTGGAGCAGTCCATTGTGACGGAGCTGCTGGCCACGGTGCAGGGCTACGCCGCCCTGTCACCGCTCCCCCATACCGACGATCTGTCCCAGTTCGGGCTTTCGGACACCAAGCGCTACATCAGTTTGACGGACACCGAGGGCAATACCCGCACCTACTGGCTGGGGACGCAGACCGACGAGGGACAGTACATCCAGCCGGAGGACGAGACGGATGCCGTGTATCTCTCCCCCGCCGGGGTGGACGGGACGTTGAGCATGGGCATTTATGACATGGCCCGGCTGCCCAAGCTGCCTCAGCTGACGGCGGACAACGTCAGCGCCCTGACTGTCACCGCCGCAGACGGCAAGAGCCTGAGCCTGACGGCGTCGGAGGGCGTATGGCTGCGGAGCGGGCAGGACGTGACCCAATGGAGCGGAACGCTGACGGAGGCACTGGGACAGCTGACGCTGCTGCGGTGCATCGACTATCGGCCCAGCACCGGGGTGGCGGAGCTGTGTGGGCTGACGGAGCCGGCGGTGACGCTGACGGTCACTTACCGGGCTATTGCCGGAGAGACGGAGCTGACGCTGAGGGTGGGCGCCCAGCGGGACGGAGGGTATTATGCCACGGTGAATGATGACGACACCATTTATCTGCTGCCTGCGGCCCCGGCGGAGGCGCTGGCGGCACTGGCGGCCAACGGTTTGAACGGATAAGCTTATTTCAGCCCCTCCCGCCGGGAGGGGCTGCCTGACAGGAGAAACGGACGCAAGGAAAGGAAGTGATCCCATGCGGATACTGGTGGTGGAGGACGAGGCCCGTCTGGCCCAGACGCTGGCGGAGCTGCTGCACCGGCAGGGCTATACGGCGGACATCAGCGGCGACGGCTTATCGGGGCTGGACAACGCCGCCTCGGATATTTACGATCTGGTGGTGCTGGACGCCATGCTGCCGGGGATGGACGGCTTCACCCTGCTGCAAAGGCTGCGGCAGGAGGGGCATACCGTGCCGGTGCTGATGCTCACCGCCCGCAGCGGCGTGGAGGACAGGGTACGGGGACTGGACAGCGGGGCGGATTACTATCTTACCAAGCCCTTCGAGCCGCAGGAGCTGCTGGCCTGCGTGCGGCTGCTGCTGCGGCGCACCGACGGTCAGCCCCGGCAGGAGGACGCCGTTACCTGCGGCGATCTGCGGCTGGAGCCGGGAACCTTCCTGCTGCGCTGCGGCCAGCGGGAGGTGCGGCTGAGCCGGAGGGAGTACGACCTGATGGAGCTGCTGATCCGCAGCTATCCCCAGATCGTCACCAAGGAACAGCTGATCCTGAAGGTGTGGGGCTATGACTCCGATGCCGAGGACAACAACGTGGAGGTCTACATCTCCTTTCTGCGGCGGAAGCTGGAGCATCTGCATTCCGCCGTGAAGATCCGCACCCACCGGATGGTGGGCTACTGCCTGGAGGTGGGGGCATGAGCGGCATGATCCGCAGGCTTCGGTGGAAGATCGTGGGCATCAGTATGCTGTTTGTGACGCTGGTGCTGGCGGCGGTATTCACCGGAGTGATGCTCACCGCCCACAGCAGTCTGGAGCAGAGCAGCACCCGGCAGCTGGAGGAGGCCCTGCGGGGAGAGGGCTACGACGGCCAGAACGGCCAACCCTGCTTCGTGACGGAGGTCTATCCCAGCGGCACGGTGCGGGTCATGGGCAGCAGCTACTATCAGATCAGTGAGGAGGACCTGCTGGCGCTGGTGCAGGAGTGCCTGTCCCAGCAGGAGGAGAGCGGCCTGCTGACGGACTATCATCTGCGCTATCTGCGCTATGACGGCGCTCTCTCCATCCGCATCGCCTTCACCGACAGCACGCTGGAGCAGTCGGCGCTGCGGGCCATGGCGGGGAATCTGCTGCTGATCGCACTGGCGGCGCTGGTGGTGCTGCTGGGGTGCAGCTATCTGCTCTCCGGTGTGGCTGCCCGGCCGGTGGAGCGGGCGTGGCAGGAGCAGCAGCGCTTCCTGTCCGACGCCAGCCATGAGCTGAAAACGCCCCTGACGGTGATCCTGTCCTCCGCCGACCTGCTGGCGGAGTCCGCCCCGGCGGAGGAGCAGACGTATGTGGAGAACATCCGGGCGGAGTCCCGGCGGATGAAGAAGCTGGTGGAGGAGATGCTGACCCTGTTCCGGGCGGAGAGTGTCCGGCGGGAGACGGCCTTCTCCGAGGTGGATCTGTCGGACGTGGTGACGGACGCTGCCCTGCGGTTCGAGCCGGTGATGTTTGAATCTGGACGGCGGCTGCTGTACACCATCGACGAGGGGCTGCAGGTCTCCGGCGACCGGGACGCTTTGGAGCGTCTGACGGGTATCCTGCTGGATAACGCCGTGAAGTATGCGCCCCAAGGCACGGATATCCGCCTGACCCTGACCCGTCAGGACCGCACCGCCTGTCTGGCGGTGGAAAACGGCGGCGATCCCATCCCGCCGGAGGTGGCGGCCCACCTGTTCGACCGGTTCTACCGGGCCGACAGCAGCCGCACCGGCACGGGCTTCGGGCTGGGACTGGCCATTGCACGGGCCATCGTCCAGAACCACAGGGGAAACATCATCTGCCGCAGTCAGGAGGGCTTGAACCGCTTCTCCGTGACGCTGCCTATTTTACGCCAGAAGGGGGCGCAGTGACCATGCTGGATCTGTTGATCCGGGGCGGCACCGTCATAGACGGCACCGGAGCCCCCGGTTTTTCCGCTGACGTGGCGGTAGAGGGCGGCGTCATCGCCGCCGTGGAGCCGCTGCCGCCGGATACCCCGGCCCGACGGGTGATGGATGCCGCCGGGAAGCTGGTGACACCGGGCTTCATCGATATCCATCGCCATGCCGATGCGGCGGCCTTCCGTCCCGGCTTCGGAGAGCTGGAGCTGCGGCAGGGGCTGACCACCATTGTAAACGGCAACTGCGGTCTGTCCGCCGCTCCCTTCGGCCCGGCGCACCGGGAGGAAATATTGGCCTATCTGGCTCCCATCACCGGGAAGGCCCCTCCGGAGATGGAGACGGCGACGCTGGCGGGGTATTTTGCCTCCCAGCCACCGGCCCCTATCCGCACGGGGATGCTGGTGGGGGCCGGCGTTCTGCGGGCAGATGCGGCGGGCTACGCCCTCCAGCGATTGGAAAAGCACCATTACGACGCCATCCACCGCAGCATGGAGCGGGCGCTTTCGGACGGCGCCGTGGGCGTGTCGCTGGGGCTGGGCTATGCCCCGGAGTGCTTCTATACCACCGAGGAGCTGATCGAGGCCCTGCGGCCCCTCAGCGGCGGCGACGTGCCAGTGACGGTGCATATGCGGCAGGAGGGGGCCGGGGTGGTGGATTCCGTCCGGGAGATGCTGACGGTGGCCCGTACCCTGCGTATTCCTCTGCAGATCTCCCACCTGAAGGCCATGGGCCGGGACAGCTGGGGGAAGAAAATTCCTCAAGTGTTGGCTCTGCTGGAGGAGGCCCGGCAGGAGGGGTTGGACGTGGGGTGCGACGTGTACCCCTATACCGCCGGCTCCACCCAGCTGCTGCACATCCTGCCGCCGGAGTTTCTGGCGGGAGGCATGGAGGCGGTGGTGCGCCGTCTGTCGGACCCGGCGGCCCGCCGGGAGCTGGCGCAGCGCATCCAGATCGGGGAGGGCTTCGACGACATTGCAAAGCTGGCGGGCTGGGACGGCATCTATCTGACCAGCCTCCACTGCCCGGAGGATCACCCCTATCTGGGGAAGAGTCTGGCGGAGATCGCCGCCATGACGGGACAGGATCCCCTGACCTGCTGCTGCGACCTGCTGGTGCGGGAGCAGGGGGAGATCACCATGATCGACTTCATGGCCTCGGAGGAGGACATCACCGCCATTCTGCAAAGTCCCCTGTCCCATCTGATTTCCGATGCCACGTATCCCACGGAGGGGATGCCCCACCCACGGGTGTACGGTACCTTCCCCCGGCTTTTGCAGCACTTTGTCCGGGAAAAGGGCGTGCTGACGTGGGAGCAGGCCATCCACAAGGTGACGGGCCGTCCCGCCCAGCGGCTGCGGCTGGCGGGAAAGGGTGTGCTGGCGGCGGGGATGGACGCCGATCTCTGCGTATTTGACCCGGAGGCGCTCCGGGAAACGGGAACGTATCAGGAGCCCTGCCGCATGGCGGCGGGGATGGACACCGTCTTGGCGGCGGGCGTGCCGGTGCTGGAGCAGGGTGTGCTCACCGGCGCTCGTCCGGGACGCATCATCAGGAGGTAAGAGCTATGCTGGAGAGTATCATCGATATTGTGCGCCGGGCCGGGGAGCTGGTCCGCAGCGCCAACGACGTGACGGCGGCCACCCATGAGAAGAACGGCCCGGCGGATCTGGTGACAGAGTACGATCTGGCGGTACAGCGCTTTTTGCGGCAGGAGCTGCTGACCCTGCTGCCGGAGGCGGATTTCTTCGGAGAGGAGGGGCAGCACGATGCCCTGACGTCACCGTGGACCTTCATCGTGGACCCCATCGACGGCACCACCAACTTCGTCCGGGGCTTTGCCTACACCAACATCTCCGTGGCGCTGGCCAAGGACGGGCAGGCGGAGTACGCCGTGGTATATGCGCCGCTGGCCGGGGAGCTGTACGCTGCCCGCCGGGGCGGCGGGGCCACCCTTAACGGCCGGGCCATCCACGTCAGCGGACGGGATCCCGGCCACTCGCTGGTGGTGTGCGGCTCCACCATCTATGACCGCAGCTATACGGAGCGGCACTTCGCCATCATGCGGTATCTCTACGACCGGGGACTGGACTACCGTCGGTTCGGGGCGGCGGCGCTGGATCTGTGTCAGGTGGCGGCGGGCCGGGCGGAGGTGTTCTTCGAGTGTCGGCTCAGCCCGTGGGATTTCGCCGCCGGGAGCCTGCTGGTGCAGGAGGCCGGGGGCTGCGTCACCACGCTGGAGGGGACGACCATCGATCCCCTGCGCCCCGGCTCCGTGTTTGCCGCCAACGCCCTGTGCGGCGGGCTGACGGCGGAGCTGCCCCGTGGATAAGGGGATATTTTCCGCAAATATTTGAAAATTGTGTAAATTCCTGTTGAAAATCGGCCGTTTCTATGGTGGAAATGCAAAAAAGTCTTGACGTACCCGGAAAATGTGGTATGATAGGCTTTGTAACGAATTTGTAACCTTTTAGCAAGGATCGATCATATGAAACAGGAATTGGAAAATAAGCGTCCCGATTCGGAGGAGCGCCGCAGCATCTGGCAGCGGTGGAAGCAGAATCTGAAGGATTGGGTCTGGTTTTGTAAGGAGCATCCGGACTGGTTGGATCTGGATGTGCAGACGTGGGTATCGACCCATATCGGCCAGCCCCTGCGCCGCCGGTGGCAGCGTCTGCGGGAGCTGCGGCACCAGAACCGGCAGCGGCAGCTGCCGGAGACAGAGTGGAAGCTGGGCCAGCTGCTGCTGTTCCTCTGGGGCAGTTTGCCCCGTATGGGCTCCGACCTCCGGGAGCGGCTCACCCGCCGCCGCAAGGGGGCCATTCGCTCCGGCGGACGGATGCGGGCCTTCTTCGAGGGCGTGAAGCTGCACCCGGCGGTGTTTGTGGCCGGCGCCGTGGCGGTGACGGCCGTGGCGGTGTGCCTGTCCATGTATACCATCGGCGCCACCGCCCGCTATGACGGCGTGGAGCTGGGAACGGTTCGCAGCGCTCACAGCGTCTCGGCGGCAGTGGATCAGCTGGAGGAGATCACCCGGCAGACGCTGTCCGACACCGATTACAGCATCGACAGCGCCAAGCTGGAGGTCCGCACCGGCATCGTGGCCCGGAAGGAGCTGGAGAGCACCGACGCACTGGAGGAGAACCTCACCCAGCAGCTGGGGCTGGTGGATTATGCCTATGTGCTGTATGTGGAGGGGGAGCCGGTGGCGGCCACCACCTTCCCCGGCGCCATCGAGCAGCTGCTGGAGCAGCTGAAAAAGGGCTACATCACCGACAGCACCGTGGACTGCTACTTCGTGGAAAACGTGGAGGTAAAGCAGGAGTACGTGGATCAGTCCCTTATTATGAATCTGGGCTATATAGCCGAGAAACTCAACGCCACCAAGGCGGGCGAGGTGACCTATACCGTTAAGAGCGGCGATGTGTGGTCCCTCATTGCCGAGGACAACGGCATGACCAATGAGGAGCTGCTGGCCCTGAACCCCGGCTATGACATCAGCGTTCTCCATACCGGCGATGTGCTGACCATCTCCCGTGCCGTGCCGTATCTGACGGTGGTGAATGTGGAGCGGCAGAGCTATTTGCAGGACGTGGCGTACAGCGTGGAATATGTGGACGACCCGGATATGTATGAGGGCGACTACGAGGTCCTCAGCAAGGGTGTGTACGGTAAGGCAGACATCACCGCCAACGTCACCGTCATCAACGGCACGGAGACGGCCCGTGAGGTGGTGTCCTCCGTGACGCTGAAGGAGCCGGTGGCTGAGCGGCAGGCACGAGGTACCAAGGAGCGGCCCACGTGGTTCCCCACCGGGTCCTTCCGCTGGCCCTGCTACGGCGTCATCACCTCCTACTTCGGCGGGCGCAACACCGGCATCAGCGGCGCCAGCAGCTACCATGAGGCCATCGACATCGCCAACTCCTACGGTACGCCTATCTACGCCGCCGACGGCGGAACCGTCATCTACTCCGGCTGGAACGGCGGCTTGGGTTACTGCGTGAAGATCGATCACGGCAACGGCTTTATCACATGGTACGGCCACAACAGCGACCTCTACGTCTCTGTGGGCGACCACGTGTACAAGGGCCAGACCATCGCCGCCATGGGCTCCACCGGTATCTCCAGCGGTTCCCACTGCGACTTCCGCATCCAGCGCAACGGCACCATGGTGGATCCCCTGAACTATCTGCCCTGATGAAAGGTTTCCATGATTTCCATGAAAAGCTCCCCGGCCTGAGCCGGGGAGCTTTTTGCTGCCCGCCGGGAGCGGCGCAGGCAGTCGCTAAGGAATCGTGGAAAATCCAAGGTTTTCCCAAGAGCGTCAGCCCAGCGCCCACAGCACCACGCCGTACACCACGCTGGCCAGTGTGCCATAGACGATCACCGGGCCGGCAATGACGAACATTTTGGCCGCCATGCCGGTGACAAAGCCCTCTGCCTTGAAATCCAGCGCCGGGGATACCACGGCATTGGCAAAGCCCGTGATGGGTACCAGCGTCCCGGCCCCGCCGAACCGGGCCAGCCGGTGGTAAAGTCCCAGTCCTGTCAGCAGCGCCGACAGGAACACAAGGGACACCGACGTGGCGGTCCCGGCGTCCTCCGTATTCAGCCCCGCCCCCCGGAAGCCGTCTCCGATGGCCTGTCCCACCACGCAGATGAGTCCGCCGATGACGAAGGCCAGCGCCATATCCTTTCCCAGCGGGGACTTCTTCTGCATCCGCTTCACATACGCCTGATACTCCTTGGGCGTCATGTCCATCCGCACCACATCCTTTCCCCCGTAGTATGACCCGCTGCACCGGAAAAATGCGCTTTGGCTTGCCAAACGGCGCAAAACAAGCTATACTGAAGGGACGGAAAGGCGGGTGTTATCATGTACGATCCTGCACATCCCTTCGGGAAAAAACGCTATGACCGGGCCATTATCGACCCGGTGAGCTGCACCGGCTGCGGCTACTGCACCATGTTCTGCGTCATGGACTGCATTCTTTTGCAGCCGGACGGCTTTTATACGGTGGATCTCGACCGCTGCATCGGATGCCGGTCCTGTAAGGTGAACTGTCCCTTCGAGGCCGTCATCATCCTGCCCCCCAAGGAGGACGCATGACCATGGCCAAGCAAGCGCATCCTCTGGGGCTGTATCTGCACATCCCCTTCTGCAGGTCCAAATGCGCCTACTGCGACTTCTACTCCCTCTCCGGGCGGGAGGATCGCATGGACGCCTACACGGCGGCACTGGAGCGCCACCTGATCGAGGTGGCCCCGCAGGCGGCGCAGCATCTGGTGGACACAGTGTACTTTGGCGGCGGCACCCCCAGCTATTTGGGGGAGAAGCGGTTGGTGAAGCTGCTGAAAGCCGTAAAGAAGCACTATCACGTGGATCCCCACGCCGAGATCACGCTGGAGGCCAACCCCGACAGCGCCGGGGACTGGAAGGCCCTCCGGACGCTGCGGCGGGCGGGCTTCAACCGCATCTCCCTGGGGGTCCAGTCCACGGACGACGCCTGTCTCCGGGCCTTGGGCCGCATCCACACATGGCAGCAGGTGCAGGAGGCTGTGGCCGCCTGCCGGAGGGCCAAATTCCCGGACGTGAGTCTGGACCTGATTTACGGCCTGCCGGGGCAGACCATGGAGCAGTGGGAAAAGACCCTCTCCGACGCCCTGACCCTCCAGCCGGAGCATCTGTCCTGCTACGGGCTGAAGCTGGAGGAGGGAACGCCCCTCTACCGGCAGCGGGACAGTCTGACCCTGCCGGACGACGAGGCACAGGCGGATATGTATCTCTACGCCGTGGAGTATCTGCGGCAAAACGGCTATGAGCAGTATGAGATCTCCAATTTTGCACGGCCCGGCCACGCCTCCCGCCACAACCTGAAATACTGGACACTGGGGGAGTATGCGGGGTTCGGCCCCGGTGCCTACTCCGACTTTGGCGGCGTCCGCTACGGCTACATCCGGGACTTGGATCGGTACATTGCCGGGGAGCTGGTGCTGGCGGAGTCGGAGCATATCCCCGTCTCGGAGCGGGAGATGGAGTACATCATGCTGCGGCTGCGTACCACGGAGGGGATGAACATCAGGGAGTTTGAAAACCGCTTCCGCCGGCGCTTCGACCCCTTGGGCGCACGGCTGGAGGTTTACGCCGGCCACGGCTTGGCCCAGCGGACGGAGCAGGGCTGGCGCCTGACGCCCCGTGGCTTTCTGGTGTCCAACCAGATCATCGGGGAGCTGCAGGAGCTCCTGAACCGGGAGAAGCTGGAGCGTCTGCGCCGGGCGCAGGAGGGCGACTACCGGGTGGTATGAGAACACCGGAACCCGTGTTTTGACAAAATAAGGGACAGAGGGGCGCACCCCATGGGTGCGGCCCTCCTCAGCGTGGCGAAAAAGTCTTTTCGCCACGCTGACCGCATTTTTCAGAGCTTCAAAAAGCTCTGAAAAATGGGGATCATCATCGTGCAGGACACCCTTCCGGGTTTCCCGCACACACCCTTCCGCCCCGTTGACGAAAGGCTCCCGCTCTTTTGACAGGCTCAGGAGGGCCGCGCCCTGTGGGTGCGGCCCTCCTGTCCGTATATCCGGCTTCCTTTATTGGCTGCCTGTTCGGATCAGTTGTCGGTGCGGTTGCGCCACTCGACCTCCTGATCCAGCTCGAACTTCAGCTTTTTGTTCTCCTCCACCAGCTCGTCATAGTGACGGCTCTGCACATAGTATTTCACAAAGGTGAAGGTGGCCTCTCCGAACTCCTCCTCGGAATACTCCGGCAGCAGGGAGCCGCCCTTGCGGCGCAGACCCTGCACATTGATGACCACCAGACGGCGGTGCTGCTCCGACAGCTGGAACAGCTTCAGATCCTCCGGCAGCTCCAGACCAAGATCAAAGGTCGCGTTGACGATCTCCAGCAGGCGGTGCTGCTCCGGCTTGGCGGAGACGATGACGCCATGCTCGGCAAACAGCCGCTTCAGATAGTCCACGGAGACCTCCTCACGGGTGATGGTGCCCTTGCCGATGCCGGTGAGCATGGTGTTGGAGAGATTCAGGCTGACATAGACCTCCTGGCCGGTTTTGGGATAGCTCATACAGGTACCTCCTATGTTGCATACGTCCTCGATTTTGCCGTCCGGGACGGCACTTTTTGTTCCGTCTCTACCGTACCACATTCCCACGCAAATTGCAACAAAAAGTTGTACCAAGTACATTCTATTTATACGAAAAAACCGGTGATTTGCAGAAAATCACCGGTTTCGTCATTCTAAATGTACCAAACAATTCATACGACCCGACGACACTATACCCCGGTCAGGTCGAAGGCCGGGGTATACTCCTCACGGGCGGAGGTGCGCTCCTGCACGAAGCCGTCCACGATGCCGCAGTTTTCCATGTATTCCGCCGCCGCACGGTACTCCGCCGCTGTCACATGGCGGCGCAGGGGTCCCTCTGCGCCGGGCTGGGGGGTATACTGGCTCATGAGGGAGAACAGCACCTCCCCCGGACGGAAGGTCCGGGCCACCCAGTCGATGACCCGCCGGGTGCTTTCCAGCTGTCCCGGCAGCACCAGATGCCGGATGACCACCCCCTGCCGCAGCAGGCCATCCTCCATGCGGCAGGGACCCACCTGACGGAACATCTCCCGGATGGCCTCCGTGGCCACGGGAAAGTAGTCTGGGGCGTGGGAATAGCGCCGGGCCGGCTCCTCCAGCCCGTATTTCAGGTCCGGCAGCCAGATCTGCACTTTCCCTTCCAGCAGACGCAGCGTCTCCACCCGCTCGTAGCCGCCGCAGTTGAACACCACCGGCACCGGCAGAGGCTCATCCAGCGCCGGCAGCAGGAAGGGGACGAAGTGGCTGGCGGTGATGAGGTCGATGTTGTGGGCGCCCTGAGCGATAAGCTCACGGAAGATCTCCCGCAGCCGCTCCGTGGTGACGGCCTTGCCCACCCCCTCGGCGGAGATGGTGTGGTTCTGGCAGTAGACGCAGCCCAGCGAGCAGCCGGAGAAGAACACCGCTCCGCTGCCTCGTGTGCCGGAGAGCACCGGCTCCTCCCACAGGTGCAGCCCGGCCCGTGCGATGACCGGCACGGCGGGCATCCGGCAGAAGCCGCCGCCGTAGGTCTCGGTGCGCTCCGCCCCGCACCGACGGGGACAGATGTTACAGATCATACCCGGTTGATGTCGAAGTCCGGCCCCAGATCCCCAGCCATCCAGTGGCGGCGGCAGAGGCCGATGTACTTATCGTTGGCTCCCAGCACCACCTGAGCGCCCTCCTTCACCACATGGCCGTGCTGATCGAAGCGGGCGTTGAAGGCGGCCTTCTTGCCGCACCAGCAGATGGTCTTGACCTCCTCCAGCTTGTCTGCCATCACCAGCAGATGATAGCTGCCGGGGAACAGCTCCCCTTTGAAGTCCGCCCGCAGGCCGTAGCACATGACGGGGATGTTGCAGTCGTCCACCAGATGCACCAGATAGTAGATATCGGCCTTTTGCAGGAACTGGGCCTCGTCCACGATGATGCAGGCATACTGCTGCAGCTGCTCATCCGTCATCTGCTGCATCTCGTCGAAGTAGATGCAGGGGTGGGTCAGGCCGATGCGGGAGGATACCATGTGGTCGCCGTCCCGTGTATCCAGCCGGGGCTTCACCAGCAGGGTGGCCTGTCCCCGCTCCTCGTAGTTGAACCGTGCCATCAGGGCGTTGGCGGTCTTGCTGGAGCCCATCGCCCCGTATTTGAAGTATAGCTGTGCCATGTCATTCTCCCTCTTTCAGCTCTGCGGTAAATTTCTCGAAGGCGGAGGGGATGGCCAGCCGCTCCCGCTGCTGTGCCTCCGCCCAGAGCCAGTCTCCCGGTCCAAGGCCGTTCACCTCCACCACATAGCCCGTCATTTCCCAGCGAACGTGAGTGAATATATGCCGGGCTGACAGCTTTTTTGTCCACTTGGTGGGGTTTACCCCCCACATTTGCAGCTGGCGGGCGGCTTCCGCCTCCGTCAGCGTACCCGGTACATGGGGGTACTCCCACAGCCCCGCCAGCAGTCCCGTATCCGGGCGCTGCCGCAGCGCCGCCGCAGCTCCCCGCCGCAGCAGGAATACCGTCAGATGCTCCGTCCGCTTCTCCCGCTTGGGGGAGCGCACCGGCAGCCGGGCCTGACAGCCCTCCTGCCGGGCTATGCAGAAGTCCCCGGCGGGGCAGTCCCCGCACAGAGGCGCTCCCGACGGCAGGCACACCGTGGCCCCCAGATCCATCAGCGCCTGATTGTAGGCGCCGGGCCGCTCCTGAGACATGGCCGCCGCCATCCAGTTGCGGAAGGCCTTGCGGTTTTTGGCATCCAGCACATCCAGACAGCTGCCGGTGATCCGTGCCGCCAGACGCAGCACGTTGCCGTCCACCGCCGGAACGGCCTGTCCGAAGGCGATGGAGAGGATAGCCCCCGCCGTATAGTCTCCGATGCCCGGAAGGGCCGTCAGCTCCCGGTATGTCTCCGGGAAGCGGCCGCCGTACTGCTCCGTGAGGATGCGGGCCGCCTTTTGCAGATTTCTGGCCCGGCTGTAATAGCCCAGCCCCTCCCACAGCTTCATGAGCCGCTCCGTGTCGGCCTGGGCCAGGGTCCCCACCGTGGGGAAGGCCTCCATGAACCGCTGAAAATACGGCAGCACCGCCGCCACACGGGTCTGCTGGAGCATGATCTCCGACACCCATGTTCGGTAGGGGGATACCTCTTCCCGCCACGGCAGGATGCGCCGGTGGATATCATACCATGCCAGCAGCGGTTGGGCCAGCTGCTTTAGTATCTGTTCTTCCATATCGCTCCTATCATCCGTCCGATGCCCCTCATCGGCTGAACCGTGCAGCGTAGCCGCAGCGGCGGCACAGCTCCTCCGACGGCTGCCGCCGGGAAAAGCCCGCCGCCATGGCTGTGGCCCGTGGGGAGGCCAGTATCTCCGCCAGCTCCTGCCGGTGCAGGTTTCCCAGCGCCAGCCGCCCCTCGCTGTCCAGACAGCAGGGAACCACCGTGCCGTCGCACAGCACGGCGATCTGACTCCGCAGGCCGTGGCAGAACTCCGTGCCGCTGTCCGGAGCCGCCGGATCCGGCCAGTCAAACCGCTCCCCCGGCTCCAGAAACAGCCCCTCCCCCAGCCGCCGGTTGCCCAGACGGTCCGTAGGCAGGGCCGTTACGTCCCGGCCCAGCTTTTCCGAGAGAAAGGACAGGATCTCTCCGTTGCGCCGGTCCAGTCCGCCGCCGTTCCACAGCCGCAGGGCGCACAGGACGCCCCGGCTGCTGAGCCGCTGCGCCGCCTGCCAGACACCCTCCAGATACGGGGCTGCGGCATCCTGCCGCCCGTTTCCCTCGAAGCTGTGGAGGGAGACGCTGAGCTTGTGCAGGGCCGGGGAACCCTCCAGTGTGGGCAGCTGCCGGGGAAGCAGCGTGCCGTTGGTCACAAGGCACACCCGAAAGTCCAGCTCCCCGGCGATATCCAGCAGCTCCGCCAGTTGGGGATGCAGCAGCGGCTCCCCCATGACGTGGAGCATGAGATACGTCCCGTAGGGCCGCAGCCGGGTCGCCAGCTGCCGGAATTCCTCCGGCGTCATGAACCGCCGGGGCCGCTGGGTGCCGGGGCAGAAGGCGCACCGGAGATTGCACACGTTGGTGATCTCCAGATACATCCGTTTGAACATCCCAGCCCTCCCCTGCCGCCCGCAGCGGCCTGTTGCTCCCTGCATTATAGCAAAATCCCCGCCCCGGCGCAAGGGAAAACGGCCTTGTCTCCCCGGTGGGCAAAAACAGCTACCCTTCCGCATTGACAGACCTGCCCCCGGCGGGGTACAATAACAATATTGACCCCTGATATTGATTTGATCGGAAAGGAGCTGCCTGCCATGCCACAGATCCTCCTGTGCTGCGTTCTGGCGCTGCTGCTGGCGGCGCTGGGGCTGCTGCTGCGCTCCCTGCACCGCAGGTCCCGCCCCTCCGGCGGCAATGAGACCCTGAAGGTGCTGCTGGTCTGCTTTTTCATCTGCGGCATTCTGCTGCACCTGCCCATGTACGCCGCCGCCTACGCCGGGGAGCACCTGTCGTGGCTGAAGGCGCTGCTGGGAGCCGTACACCACACCCTGCGGATGTTCGTGCTGGACGGCGAGCTGGATCCTATCCATGAGTTCGCCATGACCCAGCCGGCGGTGTGGAGCGACCTCTATTTCGGCGCTGCCATTGTGGTGTATCTGGTGAGCCCGCTGCTGACCTTCAGTGTGGTGCTGTCCTTTTTCAAGAATCTGTCCGCCATGTGGCGCTATGCCTTCCGCCGCTGCACGGAGCTGTATGTCTTTTCCGAGCTCAACGAGGACTCCCTGTATCTGGCGGGCAGCATCAAGGCGGCCCATCCCAAGGGGCTTATCGTCTTTACGGACGTCTACGAAAACGAGAGCGAGGAGTTCGGGGAGCAGATGGCTGCCGCCCACCGGCTGGGGGCCGCCTGCTTCAAGGCAGACATCGCCCTGCTGCGGCTGCGGCGCTCTGACCGCTCCCGCCCGGTCTACTTCTTCCTGATGGGCCGGGACAAGGCAGAGAACATCCATCAGGCGGTGCTGCTGACCCGCCGGTGGGGGACCCGCTCCAATATGCACCTCTATCTCTTCGCCACCGGCGCCGAGAGCGAGCTGCTGTTCCAGTCCGCCGATCCCCGCGGGATGCGGATCCGCCGGGTCAACGAGGTGCGCTCACTGGTGCAGCTGCTGCTGTATCAGCAGGGGGAGAAGCTCTTCGAGACGGCGGCTCCTCTGCCGGAGGGCAGGCATCAGATCTCGGCGCTGCTGCTGGGCTTGGGCCAGTACGGCACGGAGATGCTGAAGGCGCTGGCGTGGTTCGGCCAGATGGACGGCTACGACCTGCGGCTCACCGCCGTGGACGCCCGGCCTAACGCACGGGAGTTGTTCACCTATCGCTGCCCGGAGCTGATGGACCGCCGGCACAACGGACAGCGCATCCCCGGCGAGGCCCAGTACGATATCCGCATCCACGCCGGGATGCGGCTGGAGAGCCGGGAATTTCTGGAGCTGGTGCAGACGCTGCCGCAGCTGACGTATGTGTTTGTGGCGCTGGGCAGCGACACCCGGAACATCGAGGCGGCGGTGCGGCTGCGGGAGCTGTGCCAGCGCCGGGGTCTCCACCCCTATATTCTGGCGGTGGTGCAGGACCCCTTCAAGACGGTGGCTCTCACCTCCGTCACCGACTACCGGGGCACCCCCTACGACCTTCATTTTTTAGGCGCACGGGATATGCTGTACTCCGAGAGCAACATCCTCCACTCCCGGCTGGAGGCGGAGGCGCTGACCCGGCACCTGAAATGGGGAGACGAGGACGTGTTCTGGCGCTATGAGTTCAACTATCGCTCCTCCATCGCCTCGGTCATCCACCATCGGCTGAAGCTGCGGCTGGGTGTACCCGGTGCAGATAAGCCTCCGGCGGAGCGGACGGAGGAGGAAAAGCAGCTGCTGCGTGTCATCGAACACCGCCGCTGGAATGCCTATATGCGGACCGAGGGCTACTGTTACAGCGGCTCCACGGACCCGGCCAGCCGCAACGATCTGGGGAAGCTCCACAACTGTCTGGTACCCTTTGACGAGCTCTCCGAAAAGGAGAAGGCCAAGGACGACGATTAAGGCTGAAAAGCACAGCGCTCCACCGTCATTTATGACGGTGGAGCGCTGTTATGCTTGGAGGAAGCAATTACTCTGCCGCTCCGGCAGGGGCGGTGGCTGCAGCGACAGACTCCTGCGGTGCGGGGGTCAGCACCTTCACAAAGCAGCGGCGACGCTTGTGCTGCTCCAGTGGGAAGTCCTGCCACTGGGTCTGGACCTTCTCGTTGGTCTCCAGCATGGGGCCGGTCTCCGCCTGCTTTACGCCGATCTTGAAGCAGCCGTGCATGACCTTGCTGATGATGACGGCGTTGACGCCCTTTTTCTGGAGGTCGGGACGCACGGCGATCAGCAGCAGATCGATGGTGTCGTTGCGGTGGAAAGCCTTCAGCACATCCGCCCAGCCGGTGGGGAACAGGCGGCCGTCGTGCTTTTTCAGGGCGGCGGCGATGCTGGGGGCCGCCACGCCGAAGGCCACCAGATCGTCATTTTCATCCATGACGAAGCAGGTGAGCTCGGGCTTGACGAGGGGGGCAAACTTCCCGGCGTACTTGCGGATCTGGTCGTCCGACAGCTCCACGGTGCCGTACAGGGGGGCATAGGCCACGTTCACCAGCTCAAAGACCTTCCGGATCAGGGGCGGGTACTCCAGACGGCTGCGCACCTGATGGATGTGCAGGTGCTGCCGCTTCAGAACATAGGCGGCGATCTTCTCCCAGCGCTGGATGATCCGCTGGTCCGTGGGGACGGAGATGAGATTCTCGGTCCAGTCCACGTCCTTGACGTAGCCCAGAGCCGTCAGGTGGTCAATATAGTAGGGGTGGTTATAATAGGTAAAGAAGCAGCTGGTACGGTCAAAGCCCTCCACCAGCATCCCCTCCCGGTCCATGTCGGTGAAGCCCAGAGGGCCGTGGATTTCCGTGCAGCCCAGCTGACGGGCCCAGTCCTCCACCGTCTGGAATAGGGCGGCGGATACCTCCCGGTCGTCGATGAAGTCCACCTGCGTGAAACGCAGGCGGTGGGTACCCCACTTGTCGTTGGACTTACGGCTGAGGATGGCACCGATGCGGCCCACCAGCGTGCCGTCATCCCGGCTGGCCAGCCAGCAACGGGCCTCGCAGTAGCTGAAGGCGGGGTTTTTCTCACGGTCCCAGTCTGCCAGATCGTCGCTGTATGTACCGGGGATGTACTGGGGAACGTCTCTATATAAGTCGATGGGGAAGTTCACGAACTGGCGCAGCTGTGCCTTGGTCGTGACCTCGGTGATATGGATCATGGTTCTTTCCTCCTGAGTGATACGCAGAACACACACAATAAGTTTAGACCCTTTCCCCGCAAAATGCAAGCCCTGTGTTGACTTTCTCATGAAAGGGGGCAAAATGCCCTTTGGGGGAAAAGGTGACGCTGACCCTTGCCAGAAAGGGAAAAATGCGATAAAATATTTCTGTTGCCCACCGAAAAAGTTCTGTGGGCCTGCAAGGAACGATACCGGGAGCTATCCCGGCAGGAGGCATATATGACCAAGAAGAAAACCTATGACAACGACAGTATCTCCAGTCTGAAGGGGGCGGACCGGGTCCGCAAGCGGCCCGGCGTCATCTTCGGCTCCGACGGGCTGGAGGGCTGCGAGCACGCCATGTTCGAGATCCTCTCCAACGCCATCGACGAGGCCCGTGCAGGCTATGGCCGGCTCATCACCGTGACCCGCTTTGCCGATCTCTCCATTCAGGTGGAGGATCAGGGCCGTGGCTGTCCCGTGGACTGGAACGAGAAGGAGGGACGCTACAACTGGGAGCTGGTGTTCTGCGAGCTGTACGCCGGAGGCAAGTACGACAACGAAAACAGCGACAACTACGAGTACTCGCTGGGGCTCAACGGTCTGGGCTCCTGTGCCACCCAGTATGCCAGCCGCTATATGGATGTCACTGTCTGCCGGGACGGCAAGGAGTACCGCCTGCACTTTGAACGGGGCGAGATCGCCGGGGAGATGCGGGTGACGGAGCTCAAGCGCCGCCATACCGGCTCCACCATCCGCTGGCTGCCGGATCTGGAGGTGTTCACCGACATCGACATCCCGGCGGACTACTACCGGGAGGTACTGCGGCGGCAGGCCGTGGTCAACGCCGGGGTCACCTTCCGCCTGCGGTGCGAGGTAGCGCCGGGGAAGTTCGAGACGGAGGATTTCCTCTATGAGCACGGCATCCGGGACTATCTGGCGGAGCTGGCAGGAGATGACCCCCTGACGGAGCCGGTGTGCTGGGAGACGGAGCGTCGTGGCCGTGACCGGGCGGACAAGCCGGAGTACAAGGTGAAGCTGAACATCGCATGGTGCTTCTCCAACCGGGTCCACCTCATCGAGCACTACCACAACTCCAGCTTTCTGGAGTACGGCGGCAGCCCCGATAAGGCCACCCGCCTGGCCTTCGTCTACGCCATTGACAAGTACCTCAAGGAGAACAACAAATACACCAAGGGGGAGAGCAAGATCACCTTCCCCGACGTGCAGGACTGTCTGGTGCTGGTGAGCAGCAACTTCTCTACCCAGACCAGCTACGAAAACCAGACCAAGAAGGCCATCACCAACAAGTTCGTGCAGGAGGCCATGTCGGAGTTCCTGCGGGAGCAGCTGCTGGTGTACTTCATCGAGAACCGGGAGGCGGCGGAGAGGATCGCCAATCAGGTGCTGGTGAACAAGCGCAGCCGGGAGACGGCGGAGCGCACCCGTCTCAACACCCGGAAGAAGCTGACGGAGAAGATCGACATCGCCAACCGGGTGCAGAAATTCGTGGACTGCCGCACCAAGGATGTGTCCCGGCGGGAAATTTATATCGTGGAGGGCGACTCGGCTCTGGGTGCCTGCAAGCAATCCCGTGACGCAGAGTTTCAGGGGCTGATGCCTGTCCGGGGCAAGATCCTCAACTGCCTGAAGGCGGACTATCCCCGCATCTTCAAGAGCGACGTCATCACGGATCTGATGAAGGTGCTGGGCTGCGGCGTGGAGGTGCAGGGGAAGGCCGCCAAGGAGCTGAATCAGTTCGATTTGAACAACCTCCGCTGGAGCAAGGTGGTCATCTGCACCGATGGCGACGTGGACGGCTTCCAGATCCGTACCCTGATCCTCACCATGCTCTACCGGCTCTGCCCCACCCTCATCAAGGAGGGCTACGTCTACATTGCCGAGACGCCGCTGTTCGAGATCACCTGCAAGGAAAAGACGTGGTTTGCCTACTCCGAAAAGGAGAAGGCGGAGGTGGTGCGCCAGCTGGAGGGCAGGAAGTACAAGGTGGATCGCTCCAAGGGACTGGGCGAGAACGACCCGGAGATGATGTGGCTGACCACCATGAATCCGGAGACCCGGAGGCTGGTGAAGGTACTGCCGGACGACGCCGAGGAGACGGCCCGTGTCTTTGACCTGCTGCTGGGGGACAACCTCTCCGGCCGGAAGGACTATATCGCTGAAAACGGCTGCCGCTATCTGGATATGATCGACGTGAGCTGAGGGAGCGTATGGGCCGGGCGGGACGATGTGGGCATCGGCCCCTACATGCGCCTGCTGCTAGACGCTCCGTAAGGGACGATATCTGCGTCGGCCCGGCTGCGCCAGTTCCCAAGCGTTTTTTGGCGGGGTCATCTTTCTCCCGCCAGTTTGAATACGAAAGGAATCATCTTTCATGGCAAAGAAGAAAACAGAAGAGAAAACCGTCCATCGTCCCGCCGATCCCAATGTGCTGGGGCTGCGGGGGACGGTGGTGGAGCAGCCCATCACCCGCACACTGGACGAGAACTATATGCCCTACGCCATGAGCGTCATCGTCTCCCGGGCCATTCCGGAGATCGACGGCTTCAAGCCCTCCCACCGGAAGCTGCTGTACACCATGTACAAGATGGGGCTGCTCACCGGCGGGCGCACCAAGTCCGCCAACATCGTGGGCCAGACCATGCGCCTCAACCCCCACGGGGATCAGGCCATCTACGAGACCATGGTGCGTCTGGCCAAGGGAAACGAGTCGCTGCTGCACCCCTTTGTAGACAGCAAGGGCAACTTCGGCAAGGTCTATTCCCGTGACATGGCCTATGCCGCCAGCCGCTATACCGAGGCAAAGCTGGCCCCCATCTGTGCCGAGCTGTTCCGGGATCTGGACTGTGACGCCGTGGACTTCGTGGACAACTATGACAACACCACCAAGGAGCCTACCCTGTTGCCCACCACCTATCCCAACGTGCTGGTGTCGGCCAATCAGGGCATCGCCGTGGGCATGGCCTCCCAGATCTGCGGCTTCAATCTGGCGGAGGTGTGCGACACCACCATCGCCCTGCTGAAAAATCCCGACCACGACATCGCCTCCACCCTGCTGGCGCCGGATTTTCCCACCGGCGGACAGCTGGTGTGCGACCCGGCGGAGCTGGCGGAAATTTACCGCACCGGCCGGGGCGGCGTCAAGGTTCGGGCCCGCTGGCGCTACGACAAGAAGGAGAATCTCATCGAGATCTTCGAGATCCCCTACTCCACCTCCATCGAGGTGATCCTGGACAAGGTGGCGGAGCTGGTGAAGGCCGGCAAGGTCAAGGAGATCAGCGATATGCGGGATGAGTCGGACCTCAGCGGCCTGAAGCTCACCATCGACCTCAAGCGGGGGGTGGACCCGGAGAAGCTGATGCAGAAGCTATATAAGCTGACGCCTTTGCAGGACACCTTCAGCTGCAACTTCAACATCCTCATCGCCGGGATGCCCCGTGTGCTGGGGGTCAAGGCCCTGCTGGAGGAGTGGATCGCATGGCGCACGGAGTGCGTGAGGCGGCGGGTGTACTTCATCCTCTCCCGCAAGAAGGAGAAGCTGCATCTGCTGCTGGGTCTGAAGCGCATCCTGCTGGACATCGACAAGGCCATCGCCATCATCCGGGAGACGGAGGAGGAGGCCGAGGTCATCCCCAACCTGATGATCGGCTTTGGCATCGATGAGAAGCAGGCGGAGTACGTGGCGGAGATCAAGCTCCGCAACATCAACAAGGAGTACATCCTCAAGCGGGTGCAGGAGACGGAGACACTGCAAGGGGAGATCGAGGATCTGGAAGACACCCTGCAAAAGCCAGCCCGCATCCGCAAGATCATGGTGGAGGAGCTGACGCAGGTACGCAAGAAGTACGCCCAGCCCCGGAAAACCGAGATCATTTACAGCCACGAGGTGGAGGAGTATCGGGAGGAGGAGCAGGTGGAGGATTATCCCGTCACCGTGTTCCTGTCCCGTGAGGGATATTTCAAGAAGATCACGCCCCAGTCCCTGCGGATGAGCGGCGAGCAGAAATACAAGGAGGGCGACGGCCCCGGCCAGCAGGCGGAGGCCACCAATGCCGCCGAGGTCATGTTCTTTACCGACCGGTGTCAGGTCTACAAGACCCGCCTCAGCGAGTTCGGGGACAGCAAGGCCTCGGTGCTGGGAGACTATCTGCCGGCGAAGCTGGGCATGGACGAGGGCGAGAGCGTGGTCTATATGGTGCTGCCGGGGGATTACAGCGGGCATCTGCTGTTCTTCTTTGAAAACGGCAAGGCTGCCCGTGTGGAGATGAAGGCCTACGCCACCGTTTCCAACCGCCGCAAGCTCACCGGGGCCTACTCCGACAAGAGCAGGCTGGTGGCCATTCTGCCGCTGGCGGAGGATCGGGAGCTGACGCTGCTGTCCACGGAGCCCAGAGCGCTGATCTTCCACACGTCCCTGCTGCTGCCCAAGGCCACCCGCTCCACACAGGGCGTGGCGGTCATGACCCTGAAGCCCAAATACCAGCTGCAGCGAGTCTGCACGCCGGAGGAGTCCGGTATCGTGAATCTCCCCCGCTATCGGGCCCGCAGCATCCCCGGTACCGGCGCTCTCCTGCGGCCGGAGGACCGGGGCGAGGAGCAGCTGACCCTGCTGTAAGAAAAAAGGAGGAGCCTATGAAACGGAACGTCCTGACGCAGTATCTCATCATCACGGCGTCCTGCGCCCTGTATGCCGTGGGGTTCAACTGGATGTTTGACCCCAACCACATCAGCGTGGGCGGCTTCACCGGTCTGGGGCAGATCATCAACTACCTGCTGCCGGGCCTGCCCATCGGCACCATCGTCATTATCCTCAACGTGCCGCTGTTCGTGCTGGGCTGGCGGTTCATCGGCAAGGATTTCCTGTTCTCCTCCGTCTATGCCACGGCCGTCAGCTCTCTGATGATCGACGGTCTGGCGGCGGTGCATACCTTCAAGCCTATGGAGCCCATTCTGGCCTGTCTGTACGGCGGCGTCATCATCGGCGTCTCCTGCGGCATCATGCTGCGGGAGGGGGCCACCACCGGCGGTACGGAGCTGGCGGCCCGGCTGCTGAAGCTGAAGCTGGAGAGCCTCAGCATCGGTACCCTGTGTCTTGCCATCGACATTCTGGTGACGGTGACGTACGCCCTGATCTTCCGGGATCTGACCCGTGCGCTGTATGGCATGATCTCCCTGTCTCTGATCTCCGTGTCCATCGACAAGGTGGTCTACGGCCCCAATGCCGCCAAGGTGGCCTATATCATCAGCGACTGCCATGAGGAGCTGACCCGCCGCCTGCTGGAGCTGGACCGTGGTGTGACGCTTTTGCAGGGTAAGGGGGCTTACAGCGGCAAGGACAAGCAGGTGATCCTGTGCGCCTGCGCCCGGACACAGATCATCCCCGTGAAGCGGGCGGTGCAGGAGATCGACCCAGACGCCTTTGTCATCGTCTGCGACGCCCACGAGATACTGGGCGAGGGCTTCGGCGTATATGCGCCGGGCGGACTGTAAGGTGCGGCCATGAGAAAACGTGTATGGGCGCTGGCGGCGGCCCTACTGATGCTGCTCCTTACCGGCTGCGGCTCCCTGCTGAACCGGGATTACAGCGTCACCGAGCCCCACAGCTCCAGCTACTACGAGAGCGAGGACCGATCCGTCCTCCGGGCGGAGAGCTATCAGGATCTGGTGAATGCCCTGCTGGTGCTGATCAGCGGCGGGGCCAAGGAGGGAACCATCTGGCTCTACCCCGACGACAGCGGGCTTTCCGCCCCGCAGGCGGCGGAGCGGGCGTGTCTGGAGGTGCAGAAGGAGACGCCGCTGGGAGCCTACGCCGTGGAGTACCTGACCTATACGGTGGACGAGACACCTCGGAACTATGACGCCATCCAGCTGACCGTCGGCTATCGCCGCACGGCGGCTCAGGTGGCGGGCATTGTGCATATCACCAGCACCTCCGCTCTGGGGGATCTGCTGCGGGGGGCCGCACGGAACCACGCTGCGGAGCTGGTGGTGCAGGTGGGCTACTTCGACCATCAGGCGGAGGAGGTCCGCACACAGGTGACGCAGATACAGGCCGAGGTGGAGCCGGAAAGCAAGGAGCCGTGGACGGTGAATTTCTACCCGGATTCGGGGAACGCCGGCATCATTGAGGTGCTGCTGAGCGGCGCAGGGAGCGCAGAGGGTGCAGAACAAAATACAAAAAATGCAAATTAGCGCTTGACAAATCCGAAAAACGCAGGTATAATCAATCTTGCGTTTGCGGGCGTAGCTCATCTGGTAGAGCGCGACCTTGCCAAGGTCGAGGTAGCGAGTTCGAGCCTCGTCGCCCGCTCCAAAAGAGAAAATCCCATCCGTCAGGATGGGATTTTCTCTTTTGGAATGAGACAGCGGGCAGGCTGGAAGTCGCTGCCTCGACCTGTGCGAAGCACGTTTGATCTGAGGTGAGGCAGGGCTCCTGCGAATGGCGACAGCCATTCGTGGGATGCCGGGAAGCGAGTTCGAGCCTCGTCGCCCGCTCCAAAAACACCACCCGAAGGGTGGTGTTTTTGGAGCTTATTCGGCCCTCACCGCCGTGTCGGGAAGACACAAAATAACCTCCCAAAACCACTCCGCCGGAGGGCCACCGCTGCATTGACAATTTCCACTCTTTTTGGAGGGTTTTTGTGTTGACATAACGAGGTGGAAAAGTCTGTGGAAACTGTGCAAAACCCAGTAGATAAGCCATTTGCGGAGGTTGCAGGCTGTTATTTTATGCGTAAACCTGGAAACTTATTTCGGGAAAAGAGACTTTTTGCCGAGGAGAGCCGAGTCCCGCCCTGAGAACCTGCGGGCCATGCGGCGGCTGAAAGCAGACAGCGGGACGGTCTGCATCCGGGGTGAAATTTTCTATAAAAAGGGGATTCCATCCCGCAGGCAGATTTGCTATAATAGGGGCGACAACAGGCGTTTTGCGAAAGGAGCGAACGGTATGATACGAGTTGCTGTCATCGGCTGCGGCAAGATCGCCCAGGTGCGCCATCTGCCGGAATATGCCACCAACCCCAACGCACAGCTGGTGGCCTACTATGACAAAAACAGCCGGCGGGCGCACGAGGTGGCCGCCCAATACGGCGGAAAGGTCTACGACTCCTACTTCGATCTGCTGAAGGACCCGGAGATCGACGCCGTATCCGTGTGTGTGGAGAACCGCAGCCATGCGGAGATGACCACGGCGGCTCTCTACGCCGGGAAGCACGTGCTGTGCGAGAAGCCCATGGCCGTAACGCTGGCGGAGTGCGAGTCCATGGTGGCGGCGGCGGAGTTCAACAACCGGCATCTGATGATCGGCCACAATATGCGCTTCGATCCGGTGCATCGCCGGGCCAAGGAGCTGCTGGAGCAGGGGGTCATCGGTGACGTCATCACCTTCCGTACGGGGCTTGGAACCTCCGGGCCGGAGGGTTGGTCCATGGAGGGCAACTGGTTCTTCGACAAGAAAAAGGCCGTTATGGGCGCTCTGTCGGATCTGGGCATCCACAAGATCGATCTGATGCAGTATCTGACGGGGCAGACGGTCATCGAAACCACTGCCAAGATCCTGACCCTCAACAAGCACGACCGGGAGGATCACCTCATCGGCGTGGACGACAACGCCCTGTGCATCCTGCGGATGAACGGCGGCTCTGCCGGCACCATGGCCGCCAGTTGGACGGTATACGGTCAGGAGAGCAACTCCACCTGCCTGTTCGGCACCCGTGGCGTCATGCGGATCTACAACAGCCTCACCGCCCCCATCGAAGTGCGGGATCTGAACAACACCATCACCGCCTATCAGTTCGAGCACCAGACCCGCTCCGGCGTCATCGACGAGTTCATCGACGCACTGGAGCATGACCGGGAGCCGGAGGTCTCCGGGCGGGAGGCACTGACCACCATGCGGACCATTTTCGGCTGCATCAAGTCCTCGGAGACGGGGCGCACCGTCAGCGTCAACAGCTCTTTCGTGACCCATTTGCAGGACGGCTATCGCCGGAATAAGTAAGCTGTCGAAAAAAACAGACCAACGGGAGCGGCTGACCGCTCCCGTTTTCGGAGAGGAGCGTTTTCATGTATCGCATCGGTATTGATCTGGGCGGCACCAACATCGCCGTAGGCGTGGTGAACGACCGCTATGAGATCGTGGCTCGCCGCAGCGTCCCCACCGGGGCGGAGCGCCCGGCGGAGGAGGTCATCCGGGACATGGGCGACGCCGTGGAGGAGGCTCTGCGGCAGGCGGGGCTCACGGCGGTGGACTGCGCCTCTATGGGCGTTGGCTCCCCCGGTGCCTGCGACCCCCAGACGGGGGTGGTGAAGCGGGCCTATAACCTCAACTGGTTCGACGTACCGGTGTGCCGGATGCTGCACCAGCGGTTCGGCATCCCCGTTCGGCTGGGCAACGATGCCAACTGCGCCGCTCTGGCGGAGGTGGTGGCCGGTGCTGCCGTGGGCTGTCAGGATATGGTGCTCATTACGCTGGGAACCGGCGTGGGCAGCGGCATCATCTCCCGTGGAAAAATTCTCTCCGGTCTGCGGGGCGGCGCCGGGGAAGCGGGGCATATGCTGCTGGTGCTGGACGGTGAGCCCTGCACCTGCGGCCGCCGGGGCTGCTGGGAGGCCTACGCCTCCGCTACGGCCCTGATCCGCCAGACCCGTCAGGCGGCGCTGGCGCATCCGGAGTCACTGCTGGCTCAGGTGGAGGAGATCACCGGGCGCACCGCCTTCGATGCCGCCGGGCAGGGGGACGCCGCCGCTAAGGCGGTGGTGGCGCAGTACGCCGTGTACGTGGCGGCGGGGCTGACAGACTTCGTGAACATTCTGGCCCCGGAGATGATCCTGCTGGGGGGTGGCATCAGCCGTCAGGGGGAGGCCCTGCTGGCCCCTATCCGGGAGTATGTGGCCACCCACTGTTTCGGTCAGCGAGAAGGGGCCATCCCCACCATCGCCGCTGCGAAGCTGGGCAACGAGGCGGGCATCATTGGCGCCGCCGCCCTGTGAGGGTTGCGGCTTCAGCACAAAGAGAGGAGGTATTTCCTATGGAGACACCTCCTCTCCTTGTATTGTGGGGAAAAGCAGGCTGTCGGCGGCAAAAGCCCGATACTCCCCCTCAGCAAAACGCACGGCCCCGGAGATCTCTCCGGGGCCGTTTACCGTATGCGATCTACTCCCCTCGCCGGAGGGTGCAGCGCTGCACCTCGTCCATGGTGGGGATAGACGGAGCGGCGCCGGGTCGTGACACGGCGATGGCCGCCGCACGGGATGCCAGATCCAGACACTCCTCCTCCGGACGCCCCGCCGCCATACAGGCCACGAAGTAACCGGTGAAGGTATCTCCGGCGGCGGTGGTGTCCACCGTCTCCGCCTGATAGATGCCCTGCCGCAGGCGGCGCTGGCCGTCGTCGTACACGCAGCCGTGACTGCCCAGCGTCAGCAGCAGCCGGCAGCGGGGCCACCTCTGCCGCAGAGTGTTCAGGATGTCCTCCTCGTCATCGCAGCCCGACAGAGCGGCACCCTCGATCTCGTTGAAGATCAACAGCCATGCCTCCCCCAACGGTAGCCGGAAGATGGACTCGTCGGTGGGGGAGGGATTGAACACGATCCGCAGCCCCTGCCGGGCGGCCTGCGTCATGAGATAGTCCAGGCCGTTGATCTCATTTTGCAGAATGAGATAGTCTCCGGTCTGGAAGTGCGCCAGCGCCCGGTCGATCTCCTCATGGGTGATCTCCTGATTGCAGCCGCCGAAGAGCAGGATACAGTTCTGCCCGGAGGGGTCCACCTGAATGACGGCGTGGCCGCTGGGGCCGTCGCCTACGGTCACAAAGTCCGTGTCCACCCCGCTCTCCCGCAGGATATCCGTCAGGACGGTGCCGTCTCCGCCGATCTTTCCGGCGTGGCTGACCGTTCCCCCGGCCCGTGCGGCGGCGATGGACTGGTTCAGCCCCTTGCCGCCGCAGTGGACGGTGCGGCTGGTGGAGCTCAGGGTCTCCCCCGCTTGAACGAAGTGGGGGACCTGATATACAAGATCCAGATTCAGCGATCCATAGCTGAGAATGTGCGCCATACCGCCCCTCCTTACGCCGCCTTTTTCCGGTTGCTCAGTGCCTTCCGCAGCAGCGGCCAGCACAGGGACAGCACCGCCAGCAGCAGGAAGAAGATGCAGATGGGCCGGGTGAAGAAGATGGAGGCGCTGCCCTGACTCAGCAGCAGGGACCGGCGCAGATTGCTCTCTGCCAGCGGCCCCAGAATCAGCGCCAGCACGATGGGCGCAATGGGGATCTCCAGCTTCAGGAAGAAATAGCCGATCACGGCGATCAGCAGCATAGCGCCCACGTCGAACATATTGTTCCGCAGGGCATAGGAGCCGAGGATGCCCTTCTTGTTGTAGGTCTGGTCAGCGTTCCAGATGGTCATGGACGCCGGACAAATACCATAGGGCTTCTTGGCGGTTTCTTTCACTTTCATGATGTTCTTCCTTTCCCGTTTTGAATTGGTGACGATTTCTTCAAGCCTGCACCGCAGGCGGGTATACAAAATTTTTAATTTTTAATTTTTTATGCGGTAAGAAAAAACGATATCCCTCGGGTCAGATCATCAGGTTGTCCCAATAGCGGTTGGGTACGGCTGGCGGCCCGGCGGCCGCCCATGATGGGGAAGGGATATCGTTTTGCTTATGCGTTCATTTTCGCCAGAATTTTCTGGCAGGCGCCCTGAATGTGGTCCTCAATGATGTCGTGGGCTCGGGTGAAGTTTCCGGCCTTCAGGGCTGCCAGCAGCCGCTCATGGTCGTCGGAGGCTACCTGCTGCTGGGAGCGGGTGTGGCTGGTAAGAAGGTAGTTGGCCACGATGAACTGGCCCTGAATGCGGTCATAGACCTCGCTGAGACAGCGGTTCCCGGCCTGCTCCACCAGCACCCGGTGGAAATCCAGATCGGTACGCCGGGTCTGGACGATGTTGGACGTCTTGTTGGAGGCTACACACTCCCCCGCCAGACGCTCCAGCGTCTCGAAGTCCATGGGCAGGAGCTTGTTCTGGATATCCGTCAGCGCCTGATGCTCCAGCAGCAACCGCATCTCGATGATATCGCAGACCTCCTTCTCACTGAAGGTGGGCACGGAGAAGTGTCCCTTGCTGGAAAAGACCACCATGCCTTGGGTGTGCATCCGTTTCAGGGCCTGCTGGATGGGGGTCCGGCTGACGCCGTAGCACTCCGCCAGCTCGTCCAGATTCAGCGCCTGCCCCGGCTTCCAGTTGCCTTGCAGGATCTCCTCCAGAAATGCTTCGTGGATGGTCACATCCAGATTCTTTTTCAGTGCCATGTGCTTCACCGTTTGTCCTTGTTGTGTTTTTCCCTCTGTTTACGTTCTTATGATAATCCGTCTTTCGATAAATTGCAATACACGAAACCTCCAATTTAATTTTTAATTTTTTATAAGAAACGTAAAATCTCCGTCAATTTTTCCCGCCGCCCTTATGTTGGCAAGCCGCTGTCGCCGGATATCCCTCCGCCGGAGCGGTACTTTTCCTGTGACCCGCCCCGCATCGGGGGCATAGGATAAGGGCGGAGAGACATTCTCCGATCCGGGCGCAATGCCCAATGGCAAGGGAGGACGGATATGATGATACAGATCCTGCACGCCGCCTTTGTGTACCAGTCCCCGGACGGGGAGGTAGAGGCGCTGCGGGATGTCTCCTTCGATGTGCAGGAGGGGGAATTTTGCAGCATCGTGGGTCCCTCCGGCTGCGGAAAATCCACCCTGCTGTCGGCGCTGGCGGGGCTGGAGCCTCTCACCGGCGGCCGGGTGGAGCTGAAGGGCGAACCGGTGTGCGGCCCCTCCCGGAAGGTGGGGTTCATGCCCCAGCGGGACCAGCTGTTCGAGTGGCGCAGCATCTGGAGCAACGTGACGCTGGGCCTGACGGTACGGGGCGAGAATACGCCGCAGCGGCAGGCCCATGTCCGGGAGTTGCTGGAGCGCTACGGGCTGGCGGACTTCGCTCAGAAGCGGCCCTCCCAGCTCTCCGGCGGGATGCGCCAGCGGTGCGCCCTGATCCGGACGCTGGCGGCTCAGCCCAAGGTGCTGCTGCTGGATGAGCCCTTTTCGGCGCTGGACTATCAGACAAGGCTGGCCGTATCGGCGGATATCTACCGCATCATACGGCAGGAGGGCAAGACGGCGCTGCTGGTGACCCATGATATCTCCGAGGCCATCAGCCTGTCGGACCGGGTGGTGGTGCTGAGTCACCGCCCGGCGGTGGTGAAGAGCATCCACCGGCTGACCCAGCTGCAGGGGGTGCCGCCCTTGCAGCGGCGGGATCACCCGGCCTTCGCCGGGTATTTCAAGTCCATCTGGAAGGAGCTGGAAGTGCATGAAGGATAGCGCTCCTTCGCCCCGGCGGCTGCAATATTTGCGGGACTACCGCCGGAGAAAGCGGTCGATCCGGCTGTGGCAGGTGTGCCTGCTGGCGGGTCTGTTCGCCCTGTGGGAGCTTACCACCCGGCTGGGCCTCAGCGACGGCTTCCTCACCAGCAGCCCCAGCCGCATGGCCGGTACCCTGCAAAGCTTGTGGCACAGCGGGGACCTGTGGCGGCACATCGGCACCTCATGCCTGGAGACGGTGGTGGGCTTCACCGCCGGAACGCTGCTGGGAACCGCCATCGCCGTGGCCATGTGGTGGTGGGAGAAGCTGGCCCGTGTGCTGGACCCCTATCTGGTAGTGCTGAACGCCCTGCCAAAAACGGCGCTGGGGCCGATCTTTATCGTGTGGATGGGGGCCGGGATGGGGGCCATCATCGTCATGACGCTGGCCATCTCCCTGATCGTCACCATCCTGACCATGTATCAGGGTTTTATGACCACAGACCCGGAGAAGCTGCGGCTCATGCGCTCTCTGGGGGCCAGGCGGAGCCAGATGCTGTGGCTGCTGGTGTTTCCCGCCAACTGCCCTACCCTCTTCAACACCCTGAAGGTAAATGTGGGTCTGTCGTGGGTGGGCGTCATTATGGGCGAGTTTCTCGTTTCCCGTGCAGGGCTGGGCTATCTCATCGTCTACGGGTCGCAGGTGTTCAACATGGATCTGGTGATGACCAGCGTGCTGATCCTGGCGCTGGCGGCGGTGGTGATGTACCAGCTGGTGCTGCGGGTGGAGAAAATATTGAATCGAACTTGGGGGGTACAGTCATGAAGAAGGTATTTGCCTGCCTGCTGGCGGTGTGTATGGTGCTTCCGGCGATGGCGGGCTGCTCCCAACCGCAGGAGACCACTGCGGTGCGGCTCAGCGAAGTCACCCACTCCGTATTCTATGCGCCGCAGTATGTGGCCATCAGTCAGGGGTTCTTCGCTGATGAGGGCCTGACGGTGGAGCTGAGCAACGGCGGCGGCGCCGACAAGGTCATGACCGCCGTGGTGTCCGGTCAGGCGGACATAGGGCTGGCGGGGCCGGAGGCCAGCATCTATGTGGCCCAGCAGGGCAAGGAGGATCCTCCGGTGATCTTCGCCCAACTGACCCGGCGGGACGGCTCGTTTCTGGTGGGCCGCAGCGACGGCCCCTTCCGCTGGGAGAACCTGCGGGGCAGCACCATCATCGGCGGCCGGGCCGGGGGCGTGCCGGAGATGACGCTGGAGTACGTCCTGCGCCAGCACGGACTGACCCCCGGTGAGGACGTGACCGTAGACACCTCGGTGCAGTTCAACATGATGGCCGGTGCCTTTACCGGCGGCGGTGGGGATTATGTGACGCTGTTCGAGCCCACCGCCACGGAGGTGGAGCAGGCGGGCAAGGGATACATCCTCTGCTCCATCGGGCAGGAGAGCGGCGAGATCCCCTACACCGCCTATTTCGCCAACCGCAGCTATCTGACGGCCAACGCCGATACGGTGCAGCGCTTCACCAATGCCATTGCCCGTGCTCAGCGCTGGGTGGCGGAGCATACGGACCGGGAGGTGGCGGAGGCCATCTGCGGACAGTTCCCGGATACGGATTTGGCGGTTCTGGAACGGGTCTGCGCCCGGCACCGGGAGATCGATGCATGGAACCTGACACCGGTGATGGAGCAGGCGGCGCTGGAACGGCTGGAGACGGTGATGACCACCGCCGGACAACTGAAGCAGGAGGAATGGGTGGACTTCGACCGTCTGGTGGATAACTCCTTCGCCCAAAAGGCAAGCTAAGGGCAGCAGTTGTCCCTCGCCGGAGAAGCATGAGGGCTGCCCACCGGCGGCCCTCATACTATCGCAGCAGGCGCTCCCGGCAGTAAAAAGAGCCGTCACGCTATGCGTGACGGCTCTTTTCAATCAATAGGGAGACCTTACTCCGCCTGGGGGGCAGCGGCCTTCTCGGCAGCAGCCTTTTCAGCGGCGGCCTTGGCGGCAGCAGCCTTCTTCTCGGCAGCGGCCTTCTGCGCAGCCTTGAACTTCTCCTTCTCCTCGGGAGTGGGGATGGGCTCAATGGCGTTGCGGGGGCAGGCCTTGGCACACATGGTGCAGCCCTTGCACTTGGTGTAGTCGATGACGGCCACGTTGTTCACCACGTGGATAGCGTCGAAGTTACAGGTGCGCTGGCACATACCGCAGCCGATGCAGGAGTTGGCGCAGACCTTGGTGACGGCGGGACCCTTATCCTTGTTGGAGCAGTTGACGAATACCTTCTTGGAATAGGGGACCTCCACAATGAGCTTCCGGGGACAGGCCTCACGGCAGGCGCCGCAGTTGGTACACTTCTCCTTATCCACCACGGCAGCGCCGTTGGGACCGATGTGGAGCGCATCAAACTTGCAGGCGGCCACGCAGGAGCCGAAGCCCAGACAGCCGTACTTGCAGGCCAGAGCGTCGCCGCCGCAGACCTTGGTGGCGGCCAGACAATCCTGCACGCCCCGGTACTCAAAGTTCTTCACGGCGTTGGTGCCGCCGTTGCAGAGCACGTGAGCCACCATCTTCTCGCCGGAGGGAGCCTCCATGCCCATGATGGCAGCGATTTTGGCAGCGCCCTCGGCGCCTGCGGGAGCGCAGGCGGTGACGGGAGCCTTGCCGGCCAGAATGGCCTCGGCGCAGCCGGCGCAGCCGGGATAGCCGCAGCCGCCGCAGTTAGCGCCGGCCAGACAGGCCTGGATCTCCGGCAGGCGGGGGTCTACCTCCACCTCAAAGACCTTGGCGGCGACAGCCAGGATCAGGCCAAACACGATGGCCAGAGCGCCCAGAACCACGACCGCCCAGATGATCGTTGTAAAATCCATGATTTTCTACCTCCTTACCAGACCTGCAGGCCGCTGAAGCCCATGAAGGCCAGCGCCATCAGACCGGCGGTGACCAGTGCGATGGGGAAGCCCTCGAAGGCCTTGGGGCACTCGCTGGAGACATCCAGCTGCTCACGGACAGCCGCAAACAGGAAGATAGCCAGCAGGAAGCCCAGACCGCCGGTGATGCCATAGATCACGGAAGCGACGAAGTTGTAGCTGTTCTGAGTGTTCAGCAGAGCCACGCCCAGAACGGCGCAGTTGGTAGTGATCAGGGGCAGGTACACGCCCAGAGCGGCGTACAGGGTGGGGATGTTCTTCTTCAGGAACATCTCCACGAACTGCACCAGACCGGCGATGACCAGAATGAAGGCCACGGTCTGCATGAAGCCAAGCCCCAGATTGTCCAGCAGCTTATTGACGGGGTAGCACAGGGCGGAGGCCAGACCCATCACGAAGGTCACGGCTGCGCCCATACCGACAGCGGTGTCGATCTTCTTGGACACGCCCATAAAGGGGCAGATGCCCAAAAACTGGGAGAAAATAAAGTTATTGGTCAGGATAGCGCCAAGGGCGATGGCCAACAGTTCAGTCACTTTCATAGCTTACTTGGCCTCCTTTTCCTTTTTTGCGTTGCTCTTGGCCATGGCCCACTGCATCAGAGCAATGAGGGCGCCCAGCGTCAGGAAGCCGCCCACGGGCATGGTCAGGATCTTGATGCCGAACTCCTCAGGGAAGATGGTGATGCCGGGGGCGCTGCCCAGTCCGCCGCCGCCCAGCAGGCCGCCGCCGAACTTACCGCTGCCCAGCAGCTCACGCACCACGCACATACAGATCAGTACCAGCGTGTAGCCGATACCCTGACAGATGCCGTCCACGGCGGAGGCACCCACGGGGTTCTTGGAGGCAAACGCCTCGGCACGGCCCAGGATGATGCAGTTCACCACGATCAGGGGGATGAACACACCCAGAGAGGAGGACAGCGCCGGCACAAAGGCCTTCAGCAGCAGGTCCACGCAGGTCACGAAGCCGGCGATGACCACGATGAAGCAGGCGATACGCACCTCATTGGGGATGATCTTGCGCAGCATGGAAATAAAGACATTGGACAGCGTCAGGATGATGAGCACCGACACGCCCATACCCAGACCGTTGAAGAACGAGGTGGTGATGGCCATGGTGGAGCACATACCCAGCAGCTGTACCAGAACGGGGTTCTGAGTGATCAGACCCTCTTTGAATTGCTTACCGAAATTCATATCTCAGCTCCTCCTCTCTTAACCCAGAGCGGCCACAGCGGCCAGCGCTGCGTTGGCGCCCTTGGTCACGCCCTTGGTGGAAACGGTGGCGCCGGAGATGGCGGTGACGGTTTTGCCCACCTTCAGAGTGCCTGCGCCGCTCATGCCAACGAACTGGTCCAGAACGGGTACACCGTCGTCATTGGGCTTATTGCCGCACACCTTGGTGCCGATACCGGAGGTCTCGGAGTGATTCACCACGGAGATACCGGTGATCTTCTGCTCGGCATCCACGCCGATGACCATCTCGATGAGGCCCTGAGAGCCGCTGGCCGTCAGCTTCACAGCGTAGCCGGCAGGCTGGCCGTCGAAGGTGACCGTGTACATCTCCTCCAGCGTACCGCCCATTTCCTTGGCGGCGTCCATGACCTCCTGAGGAATGGAGGTGATCTCGTCGTATGTACTGCCGGCCTCGGTGACGGCCTCCAGAGCCGTCTGAGTAGCGGCGGCGTTCATGGCGGCGATCTTGTCGGCGGTGACGCCGTTGACCAGACCCAGCAGCAGAGCCACCACCAGAGAGATGATGGTCAGCGTACCGGCGACCTTCAGAATAAACTTACCGGAGATCTTCATTTTGCAGCCGCCTCCTTCTTGTCTTTCTTGATGGCACCGTAGATGGTGGGCCGGATATACTTATCCAGCAGCCAGGTGGTGCAGTTCATAATGAGGATGGAGTAGCACACACCCTCGGGATAGGAGCCGAACCGGCGGATGAAGCAGGTGATAAGGCCGCAGCCCACGCCGAAGATGGCCTGCCCCAGCTTGGTCACAGGGGAGGTGGCATAGTCGGTGGCCATAAAGATGGCGCCCAGCATCAGGCCGCCGCCAAAGACGTTGTAGAGCATGAAGTCCACAGCGCTCATACCGGCGGGAGCGGAGATCAGGGTCAGCACCGCCACGGTGCCGATGTAGCACACGGGGATCTGCCAGTTGATGACCCTACGCAGCAGCAGATACACAAAGCCCAGCAGCAGGGCCAGCGCAGAGGTCTCACCCAGAGAGCCGCCGATGCGGCCGATGAACATATCGCTGATGGAGAAGGTGGAGGTCAGGTCATTGACCGCCGCCAGTGCATCCTCAGCCGTCTCGGCGGAGAAGATGCCCTTCATCACAGCCATGGGGGTGGAGCTGGTCACCACGTCGGCGGTGGAGCCCACCAGAGGCAGCTTGGAGCCGAAGCCCACCCAATGGGTCATGGCGCTGGCATAGCTGGCCAGCAGCATGGCACGGCCCACCAGAGCGGGGTTGACGAAGTTGCAGCCGATGCCGCCGTAGAGCTGCTTGACCACCACGATGGAGAAGAAGCCGCCGATGATCAGCATCCACACCGGTGTGGTGGGGGGGCAGACAAAGGCCAGCAGGATACCGGTGACCACAGCGGACAGATCCCCGATGGACTGGGGCTTCTTCAGGAGCTTGCGATAGGCCCACTCCCAGAACACGCAGGCGGCCACGGACACCAGCACCATGGTGAGGGCCCGCACGCCGAACACATAGATGCTCATGACCAGAGCGGGCAGCAGGGCGATGATGACATCCAGCATGATGCTCCGGGTGTTATCCTTGGAGCGGATATGGGGAGAGGAGGATGCGATCAGCTTCAAATTTTTGTAATCCGTCATTGCTTACGCCTCCTTCTTCTCGGCAGCGGCCTTTTCGGCCTCCGCCTTGGCCTTGGCGGCCATTCTCGCATTATTGACCTTCTGCTTGCCCATGCGGAAGGCATGGATCAGAGGCAGACGGGCAGGACAGATATAGGTGCAGGCGCCGCACTCGATGCAGTCCATGCCGTGGAGGGTGTTCTGCCAAGTGTCCACGTCGCCCTTCATCAGGTACTTGTACATGAACACAGGCTCCAGACGCATGGGGCAAACGCCCACGCACTTGCCGCAGCGGATGCACTGGGGATGCTCCTCGTACTGCTCCTCCTTGCCGGCAAAGGCCAGCATGGCGCCGGTGCCCTTACCCACGGTGACGTCCACATTGTACTGGGCCAGACCCATCATGGGGCCGCCCATGATCAGCTTGTAGGTATCCTCCCGCAGGCCGCCGCAGGCGTCGAACAGCTTGGAGATGGGGGTGCCGATGGGGCACTCGATGTTCTTGGGCTCGATGACGCCGGAGCCGGACACGGTGACGATCTTGTTCACCACGGGCATACCGGTATACACCGCACGGTAGATGGCGCAGGTGGTGTTCAGGTTGAAGATGCAGCAGCCTGCGTCGGCGGGCAGCTTGCCGGAGGGGACCTGACGGCCGGAGACAGCCTGACACAGCTGCTTCTCAGCGCCCTGGGGATACCGGGTGTGCAGGACCTCCACCACCACGGGAGCGTTCAGCTCAGCGATGGTCTTGTTGAGCACGTCGGCCGCATTCTGCTTGTTGGCCTCGATGCCGATGTACACGTGCTCCACGCCGAAGCACTTGGCCAGCAGCGTAGCGCCCTTGACCACCTGCTCCGGACGCTCCAGCATGGTGCGGTGGTCGCCGGTGATGTAGGGCTCGCACTCGGCGGCGTTGATGATGACATAGTCCACCTTGCCGAGACCGGAGCTGATCTTCACATGGGTGGGGAAGGTCGCACCGCCCTGACCCACGATACCGGCGTTCTTGACGATCTCCACCAGCTGCTCGGGAGTCAGGCTGTCGGGATCCTCCACGGGATGAATGTCCGGGCACACGGTGTTCTGAAAATCGTTCTCGATCACCACAGACATCATGGTGCCGCCCATAGAGAAGGGGCGGGGCTCCACGGCCTTTACGGTACCGGACACGCTCGCATGAATGGGAGCGGACACGAAACCGCCGGGTTCACCGATCTTCTGACCGATGGTCACCTTGTCGCCCACCGCAACGATAGGCTTGCAAGGCGCACCGATGTGCATAGACATGGGAATGACCACCTCAGCCGGGGCTTCCAGCTGTTCGATGGCCTTTTCATTGGTTGCGGCCTTCATGTCATTGGGATGAACGCCGCCAAAGAAAGCTTGTGCCATTGTCTTTCACCTCATCTTACTCCTTGGTGGCTACGCCACCACATACTGCACATTAGTCTACAACAAAATTGCCCCGTTGGCAAGACCTAAGCTCTCATTTTTGTCACTTTTTGAATACTGGAGACTGGGAACTCCGCCTTTCACGCACGTTTGTCCGTGTTTGTCCACGTTTTTCCGAAATATCCATTTTATCCCACCGGCGCAGTTCGGATGCGCCTCTTGCCAAATGGGAAGGCTATATGATAAAATAAACACCTATATAGATATCCTGCGGCACAGACCGCAGAGAGAAAGGACACAAAACACATGATGAACCGTATTGAGCTGAAGCAGGAGGCCAAGGGCGTTGTCCGCACCGCCGCCGTCTCTGCCTATTTGTTCGCTTTGCTCTATCTGGCCCTGACGGAGCTGCTGCAGGGGGCCAGCGTCTACGTCAACGGCGACGTGGCGCTCTATATGCAGACGTATTTCCCCAACGTCCCCATCCCCTCTTATCTCTACCCGGTGGCTCTGCCCGCCACGGTGGTGACGCTGGTGGCGGTGGTGTGCTGGCTGCTGCGGGTACTGCTGCAGGGCGGCTGGGTGCTGTACCATCTGGGCGTGCGCCGGGGCGAGGAGATGCCTTACGCCACCCTCTTCGACGGCTTCGGCTTCATCGGCAAGCTGATCCTGCTGAATATCGTCATTACCCTCTATGTTTTCCTGTGGTCCATGCTGTTTATCATCCCCGGTATCATCGCCGGCTACCGCTACCGTTTTGCCATCTATAACCTGTGTGAGAACCCCGATATAGGCGTCATGGAGGCCATCAGCATGAGCAAGGCACAGACCGCCGGGTATAAGGGCGACCTGTTCCTGCTGGACCTGACCTTCATCGGCTGGAACCTCCTGTGCAGCCTGACGCTGGGCATCCTCTCCATCTGGATCGCTCCCTATATCATCCAGACCAACATCGGCTATTTTCAGGAGATCAAGCGCATCAAGGGCATCGGCTGGCAGGCCCGTCCTGAGCAGCCCGACGATACCTTCCGCCCCACGGACCCCTTCGGCCCGGAGCTGTAAGGCCACCTTATTGTATGAAGCTGCCGCAAACCACCCGTAGGGGCGACTCTTGCGACCGCCTGCAGCGATCGATAAAAGAGCCGCACCCCCACGGAAGTGACCCCCAAAAGTCAGACAAATACAAGAATTAAAACTAAACGGTCTGAATCCTGTACTGCACAGGACTCAGGCCGTTTAGCTTTCATTTGATTCTGTGGTTATGGTAGTAACCGATATACGCAACAATGGCCTTTTCGAGTTGGTCAATGGAATCGAGCTTTTCTAAATAGAACAATTCCGTTTTAAGCAGCCCAAAGAAATGTTCGGCGACAGCATGATCCAAGCAGGTCGCTTTACGAGACATACCTTGTGTAGTGCCTTTTTCTTTCAGCATCCGCTGGTAAGCCTTCATCTGGTACTGCCAACCTTAACAGTATCCCATACTGTCCAACAAATGGGGGGGCAGTTCAGCCCAGCCTGCGCCTTCTTTATCGCATAGCTTCGCCTTTACAGCTCGATCTCCCCCCGAACCAGCGTCACGGCCGGGCCGCCCACCTTGACGAAGGGCTGGCTGTCCTTCAGGATGACCTGAGCGGAGATCATGGAGGGCCGCCCCATCTTCTCGCCCTGCACCACAGTGTACACCTTGTCCAGCTCCACCAGCCCGTGCCGGTACAGATAGTAGACCAGCGCCCCGTTGGAGGTGCCGGTGGCGGCCTCCTCATCGATGTCATACAGGGGAGCGAAGTTCCGGGCATGGATCATGCCGTCGGCGGTGTTGACGGTGAAGGCGTGGACGCCCACCACGTTATACCTGCGGGAGTGCTCCGTCAGAGCCGGGAAGTCCGGTGCGATCTTCTCCAGTTCCGCCTCATCGGCCACGGGCATCATGATGTCCGTCAAACCGGTGGACACCTTCTGGGGCAGAAGCATCAGCTCCGGCTTCCCGGTCACGGCGCCCTGTCCGTCGGCGGAGAGACCCATGATGCGGTACAGCTCCTCCAGCTCCTCCGGCGTCTCCAGCCGCTGGAAGGTCTGGGGCTTGGCCATGTCCATGAGGATGGCGTCCTTGCCCACCACCACCTCCAGCGTACCGGAGAGCGTCTCATCGATGTAGGTGCCGCCCTCGGCTACCAGTCCCATCTCCTGCAGAGCGTGGAAGCTGCCGATGGTGGCGTGGCCGCACAGCTCCACCTCCGCAGCGGGGGTGAAGTAGCGGATGTGGAAGCGGTTCCCGCCCAGGGGCTTGATGAAGGCCGTCTCGGAGTAGCGCAGCTCCGCCGCCGTTTTCCGCATAGTCTCATCTGCGGGGAAGTCCGCCCCCTCCGGCAGCAGAACGACACCTGCGGGGTTGCCGCCGAAGGTCTGCCGGGTAAATGCATCTACGATCTGGAATTTCATGTGCTGATTCTCCTTCCTGACAGGCCGGCTTCTGCGATGCCGCAGCGCTGCCTGTTTCGTGGCCTTGTCTCTGACTTCTTTATATCATAGTCCCCTCCGACTGTAAAGCTGTTTCTTCGCCCACAGACTGTGCCACGCCGGGAAAACGGCTGCCTACAAGGCAGCGTCAATGGTCGCCGCCGTTTTTCCGGGAAGAACCGGTAGCGTGACACATCCGCATCCGAGATTTCGCCCGTGCAGCGCTGCCAGCCTACCTCCCGGAAGCCATCGGCGTCGGATGGACGCAAAACCTTGTACACGATGCACAAAATTTCTCACGTTCTTTGTGCGAACGACACAAAGAATGGAGGAGTGTACACAATACAAGGACAAATGCACGCAGTTTGGAGAAAAATACGAAACCATGCTGCTCCGGGTGGCGGATTTCATGGAATTTTGACATTGCACATTCCCGCATTTCCTCGTATCCTTATGGACATATTAAAACCGCCGAGGAAAGGGGCGAATGTCATGTTGAAAAGCATTTATTTGCAGCAGGTTTACAGTGACCTGGCAGCACGGGATCCCGAACAGAAGGAGTTCCATCAGGCCGTGCGGGAGGTGCTGGAGAGCCTGGACCTGATGATCGACAGCCACCCGGAGTACCGGGAGGCCGCCCTGCTGGAGCGGTTCGTGGAGCCGGAGCGTGTGGTGGCCTTCCGTGTCCCGTGGATGGACGATACCGGCCGCATCCGGGTGAACCGGGGCTACCGGGTGCAGTTCAACTCCGCCATCGGCCCCTACAAGGGGGGCCTGCGGTTCCATCCGTCGGTGAACCTGTCCATTCTGAAATTTCTGGGCTTCGAGCAAATTTTGAAGAACAGCCTCACCGGCCTGCCCATGGGCGGCGGCAAGGGCGGCTCCGACTTCGACCCCAAGGGCAAGAGCGACCGGGAGGTCATGCGCTTCTGCCAGAGCTTCATGACGGAGCTTCAGCGGCACATCGGCCAGTTCGTGGACGTCCCCGCCGGGGACATCGGCGTGGGTGGCCGGGAGATCGGCTACCTGTTCGGCCAGTATAAGCGCATCCGTGACAGCTTCGACGGCGGCGTCCTTACCGGCAAGGGCCTGTCCTTCGGCGGCTCCCTGACCCGCAACGAGGCCACCGGCTACGGCCTGTGCTACCTGACGGAGGAGATGCTGCACTGCATGAAGCAGGAGAGCCTGCAGGGCAAGCGAGTGGCCATTTCCGGCAGCGGCAACGTGGCCATCTTTGCCTGCCAGAAGGCGCAGGAGTTGGGGGCCAAGGTCATCACCATGAGTGACTCCAACGGCTGCATCTACGACCCGGAGGGCATCCGGCTGGACGTGGTGAAGGACATCAAGCTCCGCCGCCGTGGCCGCATCCGGGAGTATGCCCAGTTGGTCCCCGGCAGCGAGTTCCGCAGCGACTTCCGGGATCTGTGGTCCGTCCCCTGCGACGTGGCCCTGCCCTGCGCTACCCAGAATGAGATCGACGCCGAGACGGCCCGGCGCATCGTCCGCGGCGGTGCCATGGCGCTGGCGGAGGGGGCCAATATGCCCAGCACCCCTGCCGCCATCGAGGTGCTGCGGGAGGGCGGCGTCCTGTTCGCCCCCGCCAAGGCCGCCAACGCCGGCGGCGTGGCCGTCAGCGGTCTGGAGATGTGCCAGAACAGTATGCGCCTGGCATGGACCTTCGACGAGGTAGACCAGCGCCTGCATCAGATCATGCTGGACATCTTCCACAACATCTACGACGCCTCCGTGGAATACGGCGTCCCCGGCAACCTGTTGGACGGTGCCAACATCGCCGGCTTCCGCAAGGTGGCGGACGCCATGCTGGCGCAGGGTGTCTGTTAACATTGCTTTCGTTTTCTTCCTTACTCTTTTTCTCCACCATTGGCAAAGGACCGGGTGCTTGAAGCACCCGGTCCTTTGCCGTTCTTATGAAAGAGAATTTACCCCAGCAAACCGGCGCCGAATTCCTCCAGCGCCCCATAGATATTGCTGGTGAGGATATCCAGCAGCTGATCAGACAGCTCCTCGCTGTTGTCGGCACTGGAGGAGATCTTCCAGCCGTCCGACGTCTGGACACAGGGGATGGTCAGCGTCGCCGTCAGAGTGGGGAAGTCGGCCCCCGTGGTCTTTTCATCAAAGACCTCCTCGAAGGCGGCAGCCAGCTTCTCATCGTCGGCACCGCTCAGAGCCAGAGACCACGCCTGGGAGATGTACTCCGTCAGGATCTCCTTCATCAGGCTCCCGGCATTGACATAGGTGAACTCCACCGGTACCGTGGCGGTATCGCCGTCCACGGTGGCCTCGCCCACCTGATACTTCAGCCGCCCGGCGCAGGACTTCATGAAGTCCATGATCTTCTGGGCCACGGCGTCGTCGCTGTCCACGTCCTCCAGCTCCGACAGCTCCAGATCGTCGCCGTTTTCAAAGCACTGGGCAATGGCCTTCTCGTCCAGCTCCTGCAAGCCCTTGCAGAACTGGCCCACCACGCCCTCCGGGCCGGCCTTGCCGCCGCAGGCGGTAAGGCTCAGCGCCAGCACCAGCGCCAGCATCAGGGAAATCACTTTTTTCATAGGTTGCTTCCTTTCTCCGTCGTTGTTCTCTTTCTCATAGGGCTTCATGCCCTCCACACACTATATCATATCTCTGTTCCCTTGACAAGGGATCAGACAAGACTGCTGCGGCAAGAAAGGCCTATTGCCCCAGGTGCAGCTCCTTCAGCCGCCGGAAGCTGGCCCGTGCCAGCAGGAACCCGCCCACCGCCAGCAGGACGCAGGCCCCGCCCAGCAGGAAGGTGACGGTATCCATTCGGGCATTTTCGCAGAGATAGGAGAAAATGCGGTAGGCCCCCATCACCATGAGGATGCCCGCCAGCAGCAGCGCCACCAGCAGGGTATCGTTTTCACATTCCCAAAGCTTTTTCATTCCCTGCACCTCACTCCGTCACGGCGACGTCCAGCCCGAACTCCTCCGGCAGGAACCGGGGGCAGACGTTGCTGCTGGTGCAGATGACGGAGGCTGCCAGACGGCTGCCGATGGCGCAGGACTGACCCAGCGTCTTGCCGTAGGTGAGGCCGATGGTAGCCCCGGCAAAAAAGGCGTCTCCGGCCCCGGTGGTGTCCTGCACCTCCACCCGGGTGGCGGGGCAGATACCGCTCTCGCCGTCCATCTCGGCGTACACGGCTCCCTGCTCGCCCATGGTGACGATCATCCGGGGGATGCGGGCGCTGCGGACCTTCAGCCGCAGGAGCTCCTCCATCTCCGCCGGGGTCTTTTCACTGTAATCGTCGGAGAACAGGATGCCCGCCTCCTGCAAATTGCACACGAAGCAGCTGGTCTGCTGTAAAAAGTCCCGGCGCTCCACGGCGATGCTCATGTTGGACACCACGGCGTATACCGCCTTACCGTACTTCCGGGCGTAGGCGAACACCCGCTTGACCAGTTCCTTGTCCATGTCGATCTCCAAAGCGATGCTGTCGGCGTCCCGGAAGATCTCGTCACCCTTCTCGTCCAGCAGTGCCGCCAGCGGCCGCAGATCCGGCCGCTTGGAGATGGAGGCGCACACGTCTCCGTGGTTGTCGAATACCGCCAGCCACGCCCCCATGCCGTCCGGGGTCCGGAGGATGTAGTCGGTGTTCACCTTGTGGTTCCGTAGCTGCCGCACCACATCCTCCCCCATGCCGGTGTCGTCCACCAGACTGACGAAGGTGGGCCGCAGCTCCACATTGGCGATGTCCTCCACCACGTTGCGGGATACGCCGCCGGGAACCTGCTCCACCCGTCCCACGTTGCGCCCGCCGGGGATATAGGTGCTCAGGGGATACCCTTTCACATCCACAAATACGGCACCCAGAACCACAATGCCCATCTCAGCCGCTCCTTTCGCTGCGTTGTGACAAATTTCGACTTCTATTATACGCAAGCCCCGGCCCTTCGTCAACGAAAACGGAGAAAACCGCAGCGGGAGTTACGCTCCCGCTGCGGTTTTCCGTAAATTCTGCCCTACAGCTTGCCCGCCAGACTCTCCAGCGCCTCGCTGAGGGCCTCCTCATAGGTGGGGTGGGGCCGCATGGCGGCCAGCAGCTGCCCCGGTGTCATGCCGTTGGCAATAGCCTGCCCCAGCTGCCCGATGATGTCGCTGGCGTTGGGACACATCAGCTGCGCCCCCAAAATGGCCCCGGTCTCGGCGTGGGCCGTGACCTTCATGAAGCACCGGCCGGGGTCTGCGATCACGGTCCGGGCGTTGCCGCCCATGACGCACTTGCCGGTCTTGACGGGGATGCCCCGCTCCTTGGCCTCCGCCTCCGTCAGCCCCACGGCGGCGATCTCCGGCCGGCAGTAGATGCAGCTGGGTACGGCGTCCATGCACACCCCGGCGGACAGCCCCGCCATGTGCTCCACGCAGGCTGCCCCCTGTGCTGCCGCCACATGGGCCAGCTGCACCGGGGAGGACACATCCCCGATGGCGTATACGCCGGGGATGCTGGTTTGGTAGTGCTCATCCACCCACAGACCGTGGCCATTGGTCTCCGGCGTCAGCCCCTCGGCAAACAGTCCATCCCGGAAGGCCCTGCGGCCGATGGCGCACAGCACCGCCTCCCCCACGGCGCAGCCGGGGGTCTCCTTGGCGGTGTAGTGGACGGCAATGCCCTCCGGCGTCTGCTCCAGACGATCCACCATGGAGCGGGTACAGACCTGTACCCCTTGCTTTTTCAGGATCAGCGCCAGATTCTGACCCAGCTCCCGATCCATATTGGGCAGCAGCCGGTCCATGCCCTCCAGCAGGGTGACGCTGCACCCCAGATCGCTGTAAAACGTGGCGAACTCCACGCCGATGACGCCCCCGCCGATGATGACGATGGAGCGGTACAGGTGATCCGTCCCCTCCAGCAGTTCATCGGAGGTCATGGCCAGCTCCAGCCCTGGAATGGGGGGCCGCACCGGCACGGAGCCGGTGGCGATGAGGATGCGCCGGGCCTCATAGTCGCCGCCGTCCTCGCCGGTGACACGGATGCTTCCCGGCGCGGTGATGACGGCCCGGCCCCGCAGCAGCGTCACGCCTGCGCCCTTCAGAAGGCTCTCCACCCCGCCGCACAGCTGTCGGGAGATGCGCTCTTTATAGGCAAAGATCTCCGGGATGTCCGCCCGCAGACCCTCTGCGTGGATGCCGATGGCGGCGCCGTCTGCGGCGCTGCGGTAGACCTCCGAAGCATGGAGCAGCGTTTTGGTGGGGACGCACCCCCGGTTCAGGCAGGTGCCGCCCCAGCTGCGCTCCTCCACGATGGCGGTGGAAAGTCCCAGCTTGGCCGCCCGTGCGGCGGCGGTATAGCCACCGGGGCCCGCCCCGATGACCAGCAAATCAAACATAGCCGTTCTCCTTTCAGATATCCTGCCGCCGCAGCAGGGCGCACAGGTCCGCCGCCACCTCCCGGCAGGCGGGGGTCTCCTCCACCCGGAGGCAGAGGTCCTCCACCCGGAAGGGGCAGCCCTCCAACCCTCTGGCAAGGGGCTGGGCGAAGCCCTCGTCCATGGCGTCGGTCCACACGGCGGCGTGGCGGCACACGCCGCCCTCCACCGCCAGCTCCAGCGTCAACTCCCCCCACGGAAACCGCTCCCCGCAGGAGAAGGTGCAGGGCATCGCCTGCCCATAGACCCAGTCATAGCTGTGAAAACGCTGATAGTGCCGCTCCAGAGCGGCCTGATCCAGCCGGGACGGCTCCAGCCGCCGGGTGGGGAGGCCGTATACCTCAGAAAAGGCCGCCCACAGCGCCTCCTCCATGTGGGAGACGGTCAGCCCCGGCTGCACCTGGGAGAGATTCACCACACGGGAGCGCACCGACGCCACGCCCTTGCTCTCCAGCTTTCCCTGAGAGGGGGCCAGATACCGGCCCAGCTTCTCCATGTCTACGTCAATGAGCAGCGTCCCGTTGTGGAAGGAGCGCCCCCCGTGGTGATAGAAGGAGTTGCCGGAGAACTTCCGGCCGCCGGTGAGAATGTCGTTGCGGCCGGAGCACTCCGCCGGGATACCCAGACGGCGGCAGGCCGCCACCAGCACCTCCTGCTGACGGCGCAGATCGTAATCCGCCGTAGGCAGGGAGAAGGTGAAGTTCAGATTGCCCATGTCGTGGTACACCGCCCCGCCGCCGGAGAGCCGCCGGGCCAGCACGCCGCCCTCCTGCTCCAGCAGCGTGGTGCGGCACTCCCGCCATGCGTTCTGGTTCCGGCCGATGACCACCGTGTGGCGGTTCTGCCACAGATACAGGATGCAGGTATCCTCCGGCACCGTCTCCGTCAGATACGCCTCCGTGGCCAGATTCCGGTGGGGATCGGTGCAGCCGTCCCGATAGGTCAGCAGCCGTCGGATCATGCCTGCCACCGCAGAATGGGATTGCGGGCCGCCTGCACCTCGTCGGGCCGCCCGATCTGGGCATTGTGGGGGGCGGTACGCATGGTCTCCGGGTCAGTGTGGGCCAGCTGGTACAGCTGGCGGAACACCTCCGCCGCCTGATCCAGCGTCTCCCGGCTCTCCGTCTCCGTGGGCTCCAGCATCAGTGCCTCATGGACGATGAGGGGGAAGTACATGGTGGGGGGATGGATGCCCCGGTCGATGAGGCTCTTGGCCACATCCAGCGCCGAGACGCCGGTCTCCTTCTTGAACTCCTCCAGCCCCAGCACGAATTCGTGCATACAGATGCGGTCAAAGGCGGGCTGGAAGGTGCCCTGAATGCGCCGCATGAGATAGTTGGCGTTGAGGACGGCGTTCTCCGCCGCCTCCGGGATGCCCTCCCGGCCCAGCGTCAGCAGATAGGCCAGCGCCTTCACCACTACCAGGAAGTTGCCGTTGAAGGCCCGCACCTGCAGGTGCTCCCCCTCCGACAGAATGGCGGACTGAGGCAGATACGGCTCCAGAAACGCCTTGCAGCCCACGGCGCCTGCACCGGGCCCGCCGCCGCCGTGGGGGGTGGCGAAGGTCTTGTGCAGGTTCATGTGGATGCAGTCAAAGCCCATATCGCCGGGGCGCACGATGCCCATAACGGCGTTGAGGTTGGCCCCGTCGTAGTAGCACAGGCCACCGGCCTCGTGGACCAGCCGGGTGATCTCCAGAATGTTCTCGTCGAAAATGCCCACGGTGTTGGGATTGGTCAGCATCAGCCCCGCCACATCGTCTCCCAGCACCGCCTTCAGGGCCTCCAGATCCACGCAGCCGTCGGCGGCGGAGGGGATGTTCACCACCTGATAGCCGCACATGGCGGCGGTGGCGGGATTGGTGCCGTGGGCGCTGTCGGGAACGATGATCTTGGTGCGCTGATGATCGCCCCGTGCATCGTGGTACTGCTTGATCAGCAGCACACCGGTGAACTCGCCGTGAGCACCGGCGGCGGGCTGGAAGGTCATGCCGTCCATGCCGGTGATCTGGCAGAGATAGCGGCTGGCGGTATCCAGCACCTCCCGGCATCCGGCCACGGCGTGCTCCGGGGCCAGGGGATGCACCCCGGCAAAGCCCGGCAGGGCCGCCATCTCCTCGTCGATGCGGGGGTTATATTTCATGGTGCAGGAGCCCAGCGGATAAAAGCCGCAGTTGACGCCGTGGACGTGCTGGCACAGCTCCGTGTAGTGGCGGCTCAGATCCACCTCACTGAGCTCCGGCAGGGCCGGGGCCTCCTGCCGCCGCAGCTCCTGCGGCAGCTGCACCTCCTCCACGTCGCACCGGGGCAGGATGCTGCACCGGCGGCCGGGAACGCTCTTTTCAAAGATCAGCTTCATTTGCTCAGCACCTCCTTCACCACGGCGGCGGTCTCATCCAGCACGGCACGGGATACCTTCTCCGTGGCGCACCACAGGATACCGCCCTCTACCGGCAGGCCGCCCAGAATACCGTGCTGCTCCAGAACCGCCAGCACCTCAGGCACACGGGGAAGCTCCGTGACGAACTCGTGGAAATATTCCCCCGGATACCGCAGGGACACGCCGGGGATGGCGCACAGGGCCTTTGCCAGATAGTGGGCCTTGGACAGGCACTGCCGTGCGGCCTCCGCCATGCCCTCCGGCCCCATGGCTGCCATATAGACGCTGGCCGTCAGGGCGCACAGGGCCTCGTTGGAGCAGATGTTGCTGCTGGCCTTCTCCCGGCGGATGTGCTGCTCACGGGCCTGCAGAGACAGGACGAAGCAGCGCTGGCCACGGCTGTCCACTGTCTGGCCCACGATGCGGCCGGGGAGCTTACGCATATGCTTTTGCACCGTGGCCATAAAGCCCAGATACGGGCCGCCCCAGCCAAGGGGCATCCCCAGAGGCTGCCCCTCACCTACGGCCACATCAGCGCCGCAGTCTCTGGGGGTCTTGAGGATGGCGGCGGCAATGGGGTTCACCCCCAGAATATACAGAGCGCCCCCCTGATGGATGATCTCGCCCAGCGCCTCAGCCTCCTCCAGCTGACCGAAGAAGTTGGGCTGCTGGATGTACACGCCGGAGACGTCGCCCCCGGCCAGCATCTGACGCAGGGCCTCCGGGTCCGTGCGGCCGTCCTTCACGGGGACGACACGCAGCTCGTCGCCGGTGCCGTAGCAGTAGGTGCGGACGGTGTTGATGGTGTCCGGGTGGGCCGCAGCGGAGATCAGCGTTACCCGGCGCTTGCGATCCCGGCACATGGCGGCGGCCTCGGCGGCGGCAGTGGCGCCGTCATAGACGGAGGCATTGGACACGTCCATGCCTGTCAGCTGGCAGATCATGGTCTGATACTCAAAGATGGACTGCAAAATGCCCTGACTCATCTCCGCCTGATAGGGGGTGTAGGCGGTGAGGAACTCCTCCTTGGCGGGGACATACTTCACCAGCGAGGGGATGTAGTGGTCATAGGCTCCGGCGCCCCGGAGAACGGCGGAGTAGGCGGTGTTCCGGGCGGCCATAGCGGTCATGGTGCGGCTGACCTCCAGCTCGCTCATGCCCTCCGGCAGGTCCAGCCCGTCCCGCAGCAGCATCTCCTCCGGCACGTCCCGGTACAGCTGGCGGAAGTCGTGAAGGCCGATGGCCTCCAGCATCTCCTGCCGCTGGGCGGGCGTGGAGGGAACATAGCTTCCCATATCAGCCCTCCTGCTGGCAGAAGGCCTCGTAGCCGTCGGCGTCCAGCAGCTCCTCCGTGGCGGTAACGCCCTCCACCTTGATGATCCATGCGTCGTAGCACTGGCTGTTCAGCAGCTCCGGAGCGTCCAGCAGCTCCTCATTGACGGCGCACACCGTGCCGGACACAGGGCTTACCAGATCGCTGACGGCCTTCACGGACTCCACGTCGCCAAAGGCCTCACCGGCGGTGACCTCATCGCCCTCGCCGGGCAGGTTCACAAACACCACGTCGCCCAGAGCGTGCTGGGCAAAGTCAGAGATGCCGATCACAGCCACACCGTCCTCGGTGTGGATCCACTCGTGGGACTTGGAATACTGCAAATGGGTGGGATAGTTCATGATGTGTTCCTCCGTTTTCGTTTCAAATATTCAAATCTGCTGATTTAGGTGTGTTTCATTAGACGTGTTCCGCCGGGATCAGAAGCCGATCTGGCCCATGAACTGCTCCAGCGCCGTCTGGAACTCCGGGCCGTCGAAGCAGTAGTGCATGGTGGTGTAGCGGCTGCGGAGACGGGAAACCTCCTGCCCTACGTCCTTTCCCCGCAGGATGCAGTCCGCCATCAGACCGGCCAGCTCCGTGAACTCCGTCTGGCCGAAGCCAAACCGGGTCATTTCGCTGACGCCCATCCGCAGAGCACCGGAGGCGGTGAAGCCCTCCTCGTCGGGGGTGGCCTGATAGTTGACGATGATGTTGTTCTCCTCCAGCCGCTCGGCTACCTCCGGGCCGGTGCCGTAGCCCACGTCCACCAGCACCTGATGGGTTTCGGTGTAGCCGATGGCGGGATCGCCCAGCACGTGGAGACCCGCCTCATGGAGGGCCTTGGCAAAGTACTTGGCGTTGTCAATGACGGCCTTCTGATAGCTGTCCTTGAAATAGTTCATCTCATAGGCCGCCATCAGCAGGCCCAGCTGGGTCCCCAGATGGTGGTTGGAGACGCTGCCGGGGAAGGCACGGGACTGGATGGTCTCCCACAGCCCCCACTTCAGATCCTCCCGGCGATAGTTGACGCCGATGACGCCCCGCTGGGGGCCGAAGAAGGTCTTGTGGGTGGAGCCGGTGACGATCTCAGCGCCCTCCTCAAAGGGCTTCTGGAAGTGGTCACCCACCAGACCCAGCACATGGGCCATGTCGTACATGATGGTGGTGGGGATATTCTGCTCCGTGACGAAGCGGCGGATCTCCGCCACCGGCTCCCGGCGCAGCACCATGCTCTTGCCGAAGATGATAAGCTCCGGACGGTAGCGGTCGATGACCTTCTTGGTCTCCTCCACGTCGATGCGGAACAGATCGTCCCGGCACACGGGGAAGTTCACCACGGCGGTGCGCTCGGTCACCGGATCCACGGCGATGTAGTCCTTCAGAGCGCCCATGGGCTGGGCCGACAGGTGGCCACCACGGATGATGTGGTTGTTCAGCACATAGCCCAGCCGCTGGGGAGTATGCTTGCGGTCCAGACGGTTCTTCCAGTCCATCAGGGCGGAGAAGGTAGCCATATTGCTCATCTGCCCGCTGATGACACGGGTCTCCACCTGAGTGCAGCCCAGATACTGGCGCATCTGCTCCGCCAGCAGTTGCTCCACGGTGTCGATGAACTTGGTGCCCTGATAGTAGAATACATCCTTATCATAGAAGGAGATGATCTTCTTGTGCTCAGCGTACCGGCAGGAGGGATCGCTGGCTGACAGCAGCTGCACCGCCCGGCTGGGGGTGTTCTCCGAAGGGATGAGGTTGATGCACTGGCGCTGGCGCCACTGGTGGTTATCCTGCGCCAGATGCAGCAGCTCCAGCGCCTTGGAGGCCCGGTCGGCGGGCTGAGACACCTCGTCCTCTGGCCGCCGGTACAACAAAGGGCGGGCATAGGGCGGAGCCCCCACGCTCATGTGACGGGCGGGGATCACGGCCTTCAGCCGGCGGCCCCGGATGTCCACCTCCACTACGTCGTCCGTCAGAACGTCGCTGTCTACATAGCACAGGCCGATGGCCCGCTTGGCGGTCTCCTCGGTGATGACCGTCTCCAGTCCCTCGCCCTCAGCAACGTAGTAGGGGACCATGGTGCCGCTGGTGACCCAGCCCACCTGCTTCTCGCCCCGGTATACCGCCATTCCGGCCCGCATGACGCCCCGGTCCAGCAGGGCGATGGGCAGAATACGGCGGGGCAGGGCGGTGCAGTCGGAGAAATCCCGGTTCATGATGCGCCGGAAGGCGTCAAACTGCCGCTCCAACGCCTTGCGGCCGATGAAGTCCCCCTTCTGGGGCGCAAAGCTCACGGCGAACTTGGCCAGCGGCACGGCGAAAATGGGCATCCTCTGCCCGTCGGGATCCACGCCCATCTCATGGCCGTACAGGGGGAAGCCCGCCTCCATGCGGAGGGTGTCCCGTGCGCCCAGACCGGCGGGCCGGGCGCCCAGCTCCACCAGCCGGTTCCACAGCCACGCAGCGTCCTCGCTGCGGCAGTAGACCTCGTAGCCCAGAGGCTCGCCGGTGTAGCCGGTCTTGGCCACCTTCACCTCATGACCCTCGAAGGTCAGAGTGTTCAGGGCGTTCTTCATCGGCTCCGTCACCTGTACCCCACCGGAGAGGGTGGTCAGCAGATCCTTGGACTTGGGGCCCTGCACGGCGATGGAGGCCCACCGGGAGGTGATGTCCGTGATGGTGCAGTCATAGTCCTTCACCACGGAGCGCAGATGCATCAGATCCTTCTCCGTGTTGGCGGCGTTCACCACCAGCAAGAGCCGCTCCTCCTCGAAGCGATAGAGGTACGCATCGTCCACGGCTCCGCCGTCCTCGTCCGGCAGGATGCAGTACTGGGCCATGTTCAGATCCAGACCCGCCACGTTGCTGGACAGGACGTGCTGCAAAAATGCCAGCCGCTCCGGCCCCTCGATCAGCAGCCGCCCCATGTGGGACACATCGAACAGGCTGCAGAAGTGCCGGGTGTACAGATGCTCCGCCACGATTCCCGTGGGATACTGGACGGGCATTTCCCATCCGCCGAAATCCACCATGGAGGCACCGGCCGCCACATGGGTCTCGTACAGCTGGGTGCGTTTGAGTTCGCTCATGTTCCTTCCTCCTTATCATGTTTGTTCCGTTGTTTGTTCCGCTTGTTTTGCTCCGTTTGCTTCGTTTGTCCAGTCGCTGGACACATTCCGGACGCATCGTGGACAGGTCTTGGCGGTGCCTTGGACACGTTCCGGAAAGGTTTTGGACGCACAAAAAGGCGCAAAACCGCTTTCGGCAGTTTTGCGCCTCCGTTTTTGTACCTGAGAGATTCCCCGCCGGAGCGGGTTGCACCTTCGGCGTGCGGACAGGCCGCACTCTTCGGAGTATCGTCGTGGTCCGACCCTTTTGCCTGAGAGCTTCTGCATTCCCCTTCGGCGCCGCCGCAGCGGTCTCTCCCGGACCAGTCATCCGAACTCTGTTTGCTTGTCACCCATAGGCTACCATTTTGCGGCGGTGGTTGTCAAGAAAATTATGCCGCACGGCGGGGCAAAAGCATGGGGGATTTTTGAAAGAGACATATATGCCGCATGAACGCAAAGAACATATGAAATGAACTAGAATTTTGCACAAATCGGCAAAACCCTGTTGCAAAAAGGCGGGAAACGTGGTAGTATCTCTCATGGACCTGACAATTAGCAAGACGAAATGTCGAAGGGCAAAGGCTCTCCGGCCGCTGCGATTTGCCGAAGAACCACCATTGGTTGTGGCAAGGGCGAGCCAGAGAGTCTATATGTGCCATATGAGTTTTGGAAGGAAGCAGGAGGTGTTACAGGTGCGGCAACCCATTCGAAGCAGCACGGTGAAGCGGCTGATCGTTGTGCTGGCGATCCTGTTGGCGCTGAGCCTTGCGGCGCTGTGTGCCGTGCGGTATTACGGGCGGCAGGCAGGCCGGGCGGCAGAGGCCCCCGGCAACGGCATCCAGACGGCGGCGCAGCCCGCCGGCGCACCCGTTCCCACAGCGGCCCGGACCGGCAAGGTCACCATCCGGCTGTATGACCGCAGCCCGGAGTATAACCGGGAGTTCTCCGTGACCAATATGTTCCCCGGCGACGCCGAGACCCAGAACGACTGCGTGCAGGTAGATCACAAGGGCAACGTCACCGTCCACTTCCGGGCGGAGGTGCGCCCCGGCTATGAGAAGCTGGCGGAGGTGCTGAAGCTGCGGGTGTCCGTGGGCGGCAGCGTGCTGTATGACGGCCTGATGGCCGAGATGCCCGCCGCAGTGGATACCCCGCTGCCGGCCGGCAGCGATACGCTGGACTATCAGCTGACGGCGTATCTGGATACCAGCGTCGGCAATCCCTATATGTATCAGCAGCTGGTAGCGGACTTTTACTGGTGGGTGGCAGACAGCGAGGAGCTGGCACCCCCTACCGGCGACACCATGCAGCCCCTGCTCTGGGGAGCGGCGGTGCTGGTGTCCGGTGCGGCACTGACGGTGCTGCTGCGTCGCCGCAGGGAGGTGTCCCATGACTGAACGTAAGACCCGCAGCCGTCTAACCGGCGGCATCGTTGCGGTGATCGTGCTGGCGGTGTGTCTGGTGGTCACCACCGTGGCACTGGCCTATTCCATGATTTCCGTCCGGGACAACACCTTTGCCACCGGCGGCGTCCGCATCAACCTCAACGATGGCGAGCCGGTGATCCGGCCCGACGAGTTCCTGTTCGAGCCGGGCATGACGGTGAAGAAGGACTTCTTTATCGAAAACGACAGCACCGGCACGGTGTACTACCGGCTGTACTTCGCCGGTGTCTCCGGCGATCTGGCGGACGTGCTGGAGGTCACGGTGAAGGACGGCAACAAGACCCTCTACTCCGGGACCCCCACTCAGTTGGAGAACACGCAGGCGGCGGACGATCTGCTGGCGGTGGGTCAGCGGCGGACACTGACCATGTATTTCCACTTCCCGGAGGCGACCGGCAACAGCGCTCAGGCCAAGGATTTGACCTTTACCCTCTGTGCCGACGCCACCCAGACCAAGAACAACCCGCAGCGGCTGTTTGACTGATGTTGGGGAGACCGTTGCAGGAGAGAAAAGCCATGAAAAAAACCTTTGAAGTGATCAAGACCGTACTGACATGGCTGATCGTGCTGCTGGCGGTGTGCATGATGGTGTTCACCATCGTCTCCGTCACCACCTTTGACCGCAATGACCGGGCGCTGTTCGGCTACAAGATGTATATCGTGCGATCGGACTCCATGAGCGCCACGGATTTTAAGGCCGGAGATCTGATTCTGGTGCGGTCGGTGGATCCCGCTACTTTGCAGGAGGGGGATATCATCGCCTATACCTCGCAGGACACAGCCAGCTTTGGAGAGACCGTGACTCATAAGATCCGGTCCCTGACCACCGACGCAGATGGTCAGCCCGCTTTTATCACCTACGGTACCACCACCGATACCGACGACGAGATGCCGGTGACGTATCCCTATGTGCTGGGCAAGTACGAGAAGTGCCTGTCCGGCGTGGGCAATTTCTTCCAGTTCCTGAAAACCACCCCCGGCTACATTCTGTGCATCTTCCTGCCGTTCTTTTTGCTGATCCTCATGGAGGGCATCAACTGCATCCGGCTGTTCAAGCGCTATAAGAGCGAGGAGCAGCGGGAAATACAGGCCCAGCAGGCGAATCTGGAGCGCCAGCGGGAGGAGAACCAGCGGATGATGCAGGAGCTGATGGAGATGAAGGCTCGGCTGGAGGAGAAGGAAAAGACTCCGGAGGAGCCCCCTCAGGCGTGATCTGCCGCTCCACGGGGAGCGTTGTCGGAGGGACGCTCCGACCATGACATTGGGAATCATCATGGATGATCATTCTATCGAAAACCCCTCTTTACAAGCTCGATCCTCCCCGATTTGACCGCCGGGGAGGGGCGAGCCAAGGACACAAGCTTAGACTCCTTGCGTCCTTGGCTCGCCTATTGACCGGCGCCCGCCATATGGCTCTGCCGGATTGAAAGGAGCATCAAGACATGAATTGGAAGGAAACTTTCTATACAGGAAAGCGTGAGCATCCGCAGGAGAAGAAGCCTGCGTCGCTGACGGCGCTGCTGATGCCCTCCCTGCTGGGGGTGGCGATTTGTCTGGTCTGCCTGTGCAGCCTGACATGGGCGTGGTTCACGGCCACCCAGAACAGCGGTGTGCAGCCCATTCAGTCCGCCACTGCCACGGTGACGGCGTCGCTGAACGATAAGGCTCTGGGTGAGCTGAAGGTCGGAGAACCGTACAGCTTGAACGGTACCGGCACGCTGACACTGCATATGGCGGGGGATGCCCAATATGCCTATGTGGTGATCAAAGTGGGCGACACGGAGTATCACACGGATTATCTTACTGCGGATGGTTATACGATTACCGTCAACGAGAGCGGCGCAGCGCTGACCCTCTGTTGGGGAAAGCAGGACAGCCTGCCGGGAACGGCGGTGGGGAACGGCGGAAGCATCGGAACGGCTCAGCAGGAACCCTCCGATACGCCTGATGAGCAGCCTGCGGTGAGCGGCGACAGTCAGCAGACCACGGATGCTGCGGTTCCCGGCGCTGACGATGCCAATACCGGTGATCAGAGCGGCAGCAATGAGACACCCGGCAGCGAGAACGGCGGCAGCACCGGCAATGGCTCCGGCGAACAGGGGAGTGATTCCGGCACCGGAAGTGATACGGGCGCAGGCGGCAGTACCGGCGGTGACGCTGGGACCGGCGACACGTCTAACGGCACCGACGGAACCACCGGCGAATAAGAGAGTGCAAGTATAATAGGAAGCCCTCCGGCGATGCCGGAGGGCTTCCTCGCTGTGGTGGGGTAAAAACCAGACCCTCCGGCCCAGCCGGAGGGTCTGATTTTTAGTTTTCTGGGGTGCCATTGGGGGTATGGCAGGAAAAGCCTTGCCGAATGGAGGGCGCTGCTATGGGGCGTGCGGTATGGTGCGGCTTTGCGATGTTGGAGTCTTGCGGGAAAGACGGTTTTGCGGCAGACGAAGTATTGCGGGGTTGGTCAGAGGGTGATGGCGCCGTCGGCGGTTTGGGCCTGCGCCAGAAGGGGCTGGCAGCGCTCTAAGAACCGGGCCACCTGCTGGGGACAGCGGCCGATGTAGCGCCGGGGATCCATGAGAGCCTCCAGCTCCGGACGGGTCAGGCCGAAGGCCGGGTCGGCGGCCAGCCGGTCCAGCAGGTCGCAGGGATGTCCCTCCTTCATGCGGGCCGTGGCGGCCATAGAGTGACGGCGGATGACCTCATGGAGCTGCTGGCGGTCGCCGCCCCGCTTCACGGCCTCCATCATCAGGTTTTCGGTGGCCATGAAGGGCAGGTACTCCCGGAGAGTGCGATCCACCACCGTCTCGTTGACCCGAAGGCCCGATGCTACGTTCTGGCACAGCCGCAGGATAGCGTCGGCGCAGAGGAATCCCTCCGGCAGGGCGATGCGGCGGTTGGCGGAGTCGTCCAGCGTGCGCTCCAGCCACTGGGTGGAGGCAGTCATAGGGGCGTTCATGGCGTCGGCCATGAGATAGCGGCTCAGGGAGCAGATGCGCTCGCAGCGCATGGGGTTGCGTTTGTAGGCCATGGCGGAGGAGCCGATCTGGCTGTCCTCAAAGGGCTCCTCCAGCTGGCGATCGTGCTGCAGCAGGCGGATGTCTCCGGCCATGCGATAGGCACTCTGGGCGATGGAGCTGAGGCAGCTCAGGATGCGGCTGTCTACCTTGCGGGGGTAGGTCTGGCCGCACACGGGGAAGCACTCCGAAAAGCCGAACTCGGCGGCGATGCGGCGGTTCATCTCGTCGATCTTCTCCTCGTCACCGTCGAAGAGATCCATGAAGCTGGCCTCGGTGCCGGTGGTGCCACGGCAGCCCAGAAATTTCAGGCCGGAGAGCAGGGCATCCAGCTCCTCCACGTCGGAGAGGAAGTCCTGCATCCACAGGGTGGCCCGCTTGCCCACCGTCACCGGCTGGGCGGGCTGATAGTGGGTGTAGCCCAAGGTGGGGACGGCGGCATAGCGCCGGGCGAAGGTGGCCAGATCCGCCAGCACCGACAGCAGCTGACCCCGGAGATAGCGCAGACCGTCCCGGTAGAGGATCAGGTCGGCGTTGTCGGTGACGTAGCAGCTGGTGGCCCCCAGATGGAGGATGCCGGCGGCCGACGGGGCCGCCTTGCCGTAGGCGTAGACGTGGGCCATGACGTCATGGCGCACCTCCCGCTCCCGCGCGGTGGCCACCTCGTAGTCGATGTCGGTGACGTGGGCCTCCATCTCCTGCACCTGCCGGGCGGTGATGGGCAGGCCCAGCTGATGCTGCGCTCGGGCCAGCGCCACCCATAGGCGGCGCCAGGTCTGGAAGCGGCTGTCCGGCGAGAACAGGTGCAGCATATAGGGGGAGGCGTAGCGAGACGCCAGCGGGGAGGTGTATACGTCGTTTGCCATAGGGATGCTCCTTTGGTGATGTTGGCGGGCAGGGCGGCCCGGTGGTTATCGAAGAATGAGGCTGTCCCGCTCGGCGCCCACGGAGACGTAGCCAATGCGGCAGCCGATGGCCTGCTCCACATAGGTCACATAGTCACGGGCGGCCTGGGGTAGTGCCTCCCAAGTGCGGACGCCGGAGATGTCGCAGTGCCAGCCGGGGAGGTACTCCGTCACGGGCTTGGCCTGATCCAGCAGAACCGGGAAGGGGAACTCGTGGGTGATCTGGCCGTCCACCTCGTAGGCAGCGCAGACGGGGATGCGCTCCATGTAGCTGAGGACATCCAGCTTGGTGAGGGCAATGTTGGTGGCGCCCTGCATCCGGACACCGTAGCGGGAGGCCACCAGATCGATGGGGCCTACCCGGCGGGGACGGCCTGTCTTGGCGCCGTACTCGTCGCCGGCCTCCCGCAGTTCCTCGGCCTCCGGGCCGAACCACTCGCAGGTGAAGGGGCCTTCCCCCACGCAGGAGGAGTAGGCCTTCACCACGCCCACCACCTCGTCCAGCTTGGCACCGGGCAGCCCGGAGCCCACGGGGGCGTAGGCGGCGATGGTATTGGAGGAGGTGGTATAGGGGTAGATGCCGAAATCCAGATCCCGCAGAGCGCCCAGCTGGCCCTCGAAGAGGATGGACTTGCCGCCTGCCTGCGCCTGCCGCAGCCATGCGCCGGTGTCAGCGATGAAGGGACGGATGGCTCCGCCGAAGCGATCCAGCCATGCCAGCAGCTGCTCCATGGTGTAGCCCTCGGCACCGTAGACCTCCCGGAGGATCAGGTTCTTCCACTCCAACAGGTCCTGCAGATGGGCCTTCAGGTGCTCCGGATACAGAAGCTCTCCGGCCTGAATGGTCTTTTTCTGATATTTATCGGAATAGAAGGGGGCGATGCCCTGCTTGGTGGAGCCGTACTGCTTGTCCTTGAGACGGGCCTCCTCCAATGCATCCAGCTCCCGGTGCCACGGCAGCAGCAGGGAGGCCCGGTCGCTGACCAGCAGGTTTTCCGGGGAAACAGGCACTCCGGCGGCCCGCAGCGTCTCGATCTCCGACAGGAGGTTTTCGCAGTCCAGCGCCACGCCGTTGCCGAGGATGTTCATGACCCCTTTGTGGAAAACGCCGGAGGGCAGCAGGTGCAGGGCAAACTTGCCCATGTCGTTGATGACGGTGTGGCCGGCGTTGCCGCCACCCTGATACCGGACCACGACGTCAAACCGCTGGGATAGGTAATCCACCATGCGGCCCTTGCCCTCGTCGCCCCAGTTGATGCCTACGATTGCACAATTTGCCATAGATACTGCCTCCTGACTTGGTGTTAAAAGCGAGTTTTTTCAAACAACAGCTTATTATAGGCGCACCGGAGGCATAGGGGAAGTATGGGTTTGAAATGATTGACATAAGTGAACCTAATGATTTGGCGCATCGAAAATGCACCGGCGGGGGAAGGAAAATCAGGGACACACAGCGCCCTCCGGTGGGGTCAGGGGAGGAGCGTCAGCCCCAGAAAAAAGCAGGGCTGCGCCGCCCCGCTGCCCTCTTGTTCCAGCCAGTTGGCCTTGGGATCGGCGGAGCTCAGGTGCAGGGTGGATACCATCATCAGGGCCATGCCCAGCAGACCCGGAGCAAAAAAACACAGGAGGGGAAGGAGGTTAAGCCGGACCGGATGGCGGCCCGGTGCAGGCGGTGGCGGCCTGCCAGCAGAGCGGGCAGCAGAAGCAGGAATCCGGCGGGCATCCGGATGTGCATTTGGAGGAACAGGGGCCAGAGGTTTCACCGGGAGACGGCGACCATGAGCTTCCGCAGCACCTTCACGGTGCCGGGGAGAAAGCGGACTCCGGCGCCCAGCATGAACAGCGTGCCGTGAAAGCGTTGTCCCGCACGGATGGCAGAGAACCAGAAGAACACCACCGGGATCAGATCCGCCAGTACCATGGTGACGCTGAAGCCCTCCGAAACGGTGTCTTTGGTAATTTTCTGGCGCATGGGGAAACCTTCTGTTTTGCCTAGAATCGTACCATCGATGGTATCATGTCCGGCGAGAAAACGCAAGGCCGGCGGCGGAGGGGATCACAGAGTGTGCGACGCTGCACGATAAAAAAGAGTACATAGCCGCGAGATCTTTATAAAGGGTATTGACCACAGCTATTATAAGGGATATACGACGTTTAAGGCAGAAAACCTGTAACACACAAGTAGGATCTATCCGCAAAGCGGACACAAAAACAAATGGGTATGTGCCGTAATGGCACATACCCACTTGTAAACGATCCAGCCCGATAACTGACATACCAGTTGCTTCTGGAATCCTGTTTTATAGAACAGCCACATGAAAATGACCTCACGTCAATTCAGCAGCTTCGATTTGAAATACGACGTTTCCCAGCATCAGCGGTTATAGCGGAACAAAGCACCTTAAGGCTGGCGAACCGAATCATATTGCTCCAAGGCCTTGAGATAGGCATCGTAGGCTGCTTCCAAGGAGGAATATTCTTTTCCATTTTTCAGGGTTTGCGTATACTGGTTCGGCGTAAGCGATTCCGAGATGGTGACATAGTCTTTGCCATTCCGCTTACCGGTCGTGGTTTCGGAAACATAATATTTTCCGTCACCGGTCTGGATGATTACGGGGATGCTCTTTCCGGCGCCGACTTTGTCAGTGTTCAGAGAGGTCCAGAAGAGATACCGCTTTGCTTCTTGCCCGTCTTTCCCGTTGCCAAGATAGGCCCAGGTGCAGTCCGGCTGCTGTAAAAGACTGTTGTCCAGCTTTTCGATCGCTTCGGAAATAGCCGGGATATATTCCGAGTCTGGGCATCTGGAGTCAAACTCAAAATTTGTATTGTTCTTTATGCTGCCGTTTTTCCAGAAAGCTGTATCATATAGAAGTGAGAAGAAATCCGTTATGCTTGTATTAAACGGGTATGCAGGTGTAGTCGGGTCGGCCTTTCCGCTCCAGGTGAGAATGATTCCGTAATCTTCATGATATGACACAACGCAGGTTCCGTTCGGCGCAGCAACACCTTTCCAATTATCTGTGTCCCCTTGCTTTTTGTAGTGGACGATACCGCCGATATTCACGGGGTCCAATGATTGCCAGTCAGCCTGCTTCTGCGTCAGGTCAACCGTCACGGTGATCTCCGAATTTCCGAGCAGTGCCTCTGTGGATACCTGTGCATAAGCAGAGCGTACATTTGTAAGGTCCGTCGCTTCTCTGGTTTTTTCAAGCTGTGATGAAAATACCGGGATCGCAATCGCAATCAATACAGCGATGATCGCAATGACGATCAGCATTTCCATCAATGTAAATCCGGTTCTGATTCGTTTCACTATAATCCCTGCTTTATCTTGGGTATATCTTTTATCCGCCCATTTTACCATAATTCTGCGATGTTTGCAACGAGAAAGCTGCATAATTGAAAATCATTTCGTCGAGGATAATATCTGGACAATGGACAGCGATGGTGAGTTGCGGCTGACGATCATGGCGACCCTTGCCCAAGAGGAAAGCCGAAAAAAGCCACTGATTTCGTAGTGAAACCAGTGGCTTGATTTGCGGTGTATTCAGATGAAAATGGGCAAAAAAATAACGGTCACACAATCCTGACGGACTGTGTGACCGTATTTATATCATTAGCAGAGCTGCTCCAGTTGAAAGGCCAGCTCGGTGCGGCCCACGACGGCGTGGTGGTTGTTGTAAAGGTTTTTGTCGTGGTAGCGGGGCAGAGAGCAGGCTTCCTCCGGCGTGATGACGCCGAGCTGGGTGAGAACCGAGAGGATGGCATACGGGACGATGGAGGAGGCGCCGTCCTCCATTTTGAGGGCAATGCCGATTCCCTTATCCTTGATGCCCACGGCATAGAATGCGCTGGCGCCTGATTTACAGAAGATTCGGTCGCCGAAGGCGGCCATCAGCTGGGTGCAGATGCGATCGGTTCCCGCCACCATTTCCGGATGTGCTGTCATGGCGGATGTGATGCGCCGGAGGGTAGCGGCCCGGGTGGGGGCGAAAAGCGTGGGGAGGGACATGCGGGCGTAGCCCTGTGCCAGCCGGTAAAGGGGCAGCGCGTGGACCGGAACGCCGCAGCCGTCCACGGCCAACTGGACATCGGAGGTCTCTACGCCGCACATTTCAGCGAACACCGAGAGGATACGCTGCTGGACGGGGTGCTCCAAAGCAGTATAGCCTTCCAAAGACTCCCCTAAATGGCGGGCGGTGATGAGCATACCGGCGTGCTTTCCGGAGCAGTCGCAGTAGATGGGCGCCCGGGGGATGCCGGCGATCTTCAAGGCGTCCTCGGCGGGGACATACATGGGGTATTCCGACCCGCAGCACAGCTGATCAGGGGAGAGACCTGCCTTGTGCAGGATGCTCTCCACGGCCTTTACATGAAAGGGCTCTCCGTTGTGGGAGGAACAGATGACGGCCAGTTCCTGCGGGGTAATGCCATAATGCTCCAGCGCACCGCTTTCTGCCACGGGGATCGCCTGAAGGGGCTTGGCGGAAGAGCGGGCGAACGTAAGACGCTCCGGATCACCGAGCTTCCAAAGGATCCGGCCTGTGTGATCCGTTACCGCGATATGTCCCCGGTGGATCTGATCCACCAGATCACCACGGTATTGATAGGCAATAACAGCCATAGTATATACCTCCGTTTCTTAGATCACAAAGTAGAAAAAGCGCAGCACATCACCGTAATCATCGGCATCAAAGGCCACGGTGGTGGGAGAGATGAGGCTGGCGCCGGGATAGTGGGAGCATCCATAGGCGTCATAATGGTGTACATAGGTGACCTCCACGTGGAAGTGATCGGGAAGTACCGGAGGTGCGGCTGTTTTTGCCGCCGCCACAGCCTCGGCCATCATGCCCTCGATCTCCTCGCGGACAAGCTCCGGGGTCTTTGTCAGAACGCCGTAGCCGTGGCCGGATTTGGTTGGTACGGTCAGCAGGCCGGGTACGGTGCGCACCGCAGCCGCACACATCCCCTCGTCGCCGCTGGCGAATAGGGTGGGAACGCCCCGGTAAGCGGCGGCATGGGCGTACATCTCGAATTCTCCCCACAGCGCGCCATTGACCGTAAGGCGGAAAATGCGGGAGCTTACCATCGTGTGGGACGTGGGATTTCCGGGGGCGGAGGCGGCGTCGTGAAAGCCGACCATCAGCATACCGTCATAGCTCTCGTCAAAAATACCGGTAAGGCCCACAATATCGTGGGTGATCCCCCGAAGGAGACGGGCATCTCTGGGGAGCAGGGCGCAGTCAATGTTGCAGCCGTCTCCGTGCATATCCTCTATGACGACCTCGTCGGCTCCGCCGGAGAAAAGGCCACGGGCCGCAGCGGCAGCCTCCAACGCCATTTCCTGCGCCATAGGCGCATAGCAGGCGTTGGCGGAACGTGCCTCGTCCCAGCAGGTCAAAGAAGCCACGCCTTCAATGTCACAAAGAATGTAAAATTTCATGCTTGAGTCCTCCTTTATCAGAAGCGTAATGGTAATAAATGCAGAGCCATAGGGATCGGGAAGTATTGGGCAAAATGTCAGGGATCCACCAATAGCTGCTGTTAAATGAGATGTTCCTAGCCGGCCGCTTTACGCATCGAGACGTCAGCGCGTCCCGCCCGCAGGTGAAGCGCCGCGGCGGAAGATCATATTGCTTCGCTGCGGATACGCCGCAGGTAGCGGTAGACCGTGGGTTCGGAGATGTGCAGTTCCTTGGCGACCTGTCCGATGGAGCCCTTGGTATGGAATACGCCCTGCGCTTCCAGAGAGCGGAGTATCTCCAGCTTGTCGGCGGTATGCATGGCATCGGAGGGGATACCATAGCCGAGGATGGTGGAGTGGATCAGATTGCTGGACAGCTCCGGGATGGAATCATCCAGGTTTTCGGTATAGGCGGAGCTCTCCTCCTCTTGCGGAAGAGAAAAGGAATGGAGCAGGCTGGAAAGATGCTCCGAGAGCACCAGAATATCTTCCACATCGTGGTTCACGCAGATCAGCCCCACCAGATGACCCTTTTCCTTGATGAAATAGGTGGAAGAGACGAAACGCTTACCTCCCCGGGTGCGGCCCTCGTAGTTGGCCACATAGTCGTGCTCCTGATAGACTCCGGTTCGCAGCAGTTCCTTGGCCAACTCCGTCATGGGGTCGCCTATGCGGCGGCCGCTGAGATGCTCGTTGCAGGCGGCAATCACCGAGCGCTCCGGCGTGGAAACGTCATGGAGGATGATCTCATAATTCTTTCCGCAGATCTTTCCCATAAATTCCACCAGAGGAATGTATCGCTCAAGACTGGCGTAGTTGCTCACTGTATCCCTACTTTCTCAACAATAATTCTTGCCTGATAAAAAACTGTCACATAGTGCTGCTGAAAGTCAGTATATCGAAAATGAATGGATAAATCAACCCTAATATGCTGGAAAGCGGGGGGAGGATGTAATATTTTTTTTGCAGACCAAGGCGGAAATAGCCTTCGAGCCAGCAATTTAGACAAAAAATTATCAACTTTCTTGGCACTTATTCAAGCTATTCAAGATTGACAAAGGCAGTGTGATAAATTATAATCAGAAAAACTAAAAAGTTGTCAGAAGGGAGGCTCAATGCCATCCCCCCCCGCACGTTATATTTTTAAGGAGGCATTTGTAATGGAAGCTGCAAACTATGCGCTGCTGGCGGCGGCAGAGTCCATCATTCCGTGGACCGTCGTTGCACTGGTAGGAGGCGCTGCATGAGATACGATTTTGATACCCCCATCAATCGCAGAAATACCTTCTCCTTTAAGTGGGACTGCGATATGGATTATTTCGGCCGGGACGACGTGATCCCTATGTGGGTGGCGGACATGGATTTCGCCTGCGCCCCCTGCGTCGTGGAGGCTGTACAGAAGCGCGCCGCCCATCCGGTTTACGGCTACGGTATGCGCCAGCAGCCCTATTATGATGCGGTGATGGGCTGGCTGAAAAAGCGCCATGGCTTTGAGGTCAAATATGAGCATCTGGCCTTTGCGCCTCCCGGCGTGATCTACGCCTTGAACGTAATGCTGCGCATCCTCACCAAGCCCGGCGACAGGGTCATGGTCCCCATGCCCAACTACGACCCGCTGTTTGACATGGTCACCCGGGGCGGCCGGAAGCTGGTAGAGACGCCGTTAGTCTGGAAGGACGGGCGCTACACCTTCGACTTCGCCGATATGGAGGCCAAGGCTGCCTCCGGCGTGAAGGTACTGGTGCTCTCCAGCCCCCACAACCCCACCGGCCGGGTATGGACCCGTCAGGAGCTGGAGGGCGTGGCGGAGATCTGTCTGCGGCACAACATCTTCATGCTGGTGGACGAGATCCACTGCGACTTCGTGCCGCCGGAGCATCCCCACACCACCTTTGGCCTGCTGGGCGAGGAGGTGCTGCGCCATTCCATGGTCTGCTACTCCTCCAACAAGGGCTTCAATCTGGGCGGACTGGGTATGGCCACCCTGGTGCTGGCGGACGACGACCTGCGGTGCAAGTTCAACGAGGAGATGTCCATTGCCCAGACGCGGCTGGACAACATTTTCGGCATGGCCGCCCTCATAGCCGCCTACAACGACGGCGAGGAGTGGCTGGATCAGGCCATCGCCTACGTCTCCGACAACAAGGCGTATCTGGATCAGTTCCTGCGGGAGCGCATTCCTCAGATCCGTATGATCCCCTCCGAGGGTACGTATCTGGTCTGGCTGGACTGCTCCCAGCTGCCCTACCGGGGCATGGCGCTGGAGCATTTCATGATCAATGAGGCCAAGGTGGCGTTCTGCGCCGGCTATGAATTCGGTAAGCAGGGAGAGGCTTTTCTGCGCATGAATGTGGCCTGTCCCCGGTGTACCCTGACAAAGGCTCTGGAGCAGATGGAAAAGGCGATCAACGGTCTGTCGCTTCAGTAATACCTGTAAACGACGCACCTTGTGAGATAAGAAATTTTTTAAAGGAGAAACAGCTATGAAAAAAAGAACCATCGCAATGTTCCTGTCCGTAGCTCTGTGTCTCTCGGTGGCCTTGACTGGCTGTGGGGCAGACAAACCGCAGCAGAGTGACCCCGCTGATGATGGCAAAAAGAGCCTGACCATCGCAGTGCTGAATGATGTCGTCTCGCTGGACCCCGCAGTAAAGGACAGCAGCGCCGAGATGCAGATGGCGTCTCATCTGTACGACCCTCTGGTGGACTATAATGCGGACATGAGCAAGAAGCCCGGTCTGGCAGAGAGCTGGAAAGTTCTGGATGACGGCGTGACGTGGGAGTTCAAGCTTCGCCAGGGCGTGAAGTTCTCCAACGGAAACGACTTCAATGCCGACGACGTGGTCTTCAGCTTTGAGCGCATCCTCAACGATCCTACTCTGGAGTTGGGCGTGTACCTCATGCGCCTTCAGGAAGTCAAGAAGGTGGATGATTACACCGTGCAGCTGGTGACCAAGATCCCCTATCCCGTGTTTGCCGGCAGCCTGGTCCATATCATGATGCTTGACAAGGAGACCTGTGAGGGCCTTACCAGCGAGGAGATCTCCGCAAACCCTGTGGGTACCGGTCGGTATCGTCTGGTGGAGCACGTGAAGGAATCCTATATCAAGCTGGTCCGCAACGACGAGTATTGGGGCGAGCTGCCTGATGCAGAGACCGTGGAGTTCCGCGTGATCGCCAATGCAGCCACCCGCACCACCGCTCTCATCAACGGCGAGGTGGACTTTATCTCCAACATCCCCGTGATGGACGTGGACCGTCTGAAGGACGCCTCCAACGTTCAGGTCATTACCAATCCCAGCCTGTCCTGCAGCTACATGGGCTTTGATCTGCTCAATGAGCATGGCTCTGCCGGCACCGACGATCCCAACCCGCTTCTCAACGTGAAGGTTCGTCAGGCTATCTACCACGCCATTGACATTCAGACGATCATCGATACCGTCATGAACGGCTACGCCACCGTGGCTAACTCCTATATGCCCAGCATCTGTGTGGGATATAATGCCGACGCAGAGCGTCCCGCCTACGATCCCGAGCTTGCCAAGCAGCTTTTGGCGGAGGCCGGCTATCCCGATGGCTTCTATCTCCGCATCGACGCCCGCAGCGACAGTGACATGAACGCCGATCAGGTGTCTCAGGCCATTGCCAGCTATCTGGAGAAGGTGGGCATCAAGGCCGAGGTAAACCTGCTGCCTCGCGCCTCCTTCTATGAGAAGATAGACGCAGAGAACCTCCAGTCCTCCTTCTTCATGTCAGGCTGGGGCGACGGCTCCGGCGAGGGCATGGTCATCTTCAACGATATGCTCTATACCTACGACGGCAAGGCCGGCATGGGCGAAGGCAACAGGGGCCATTACAGCAATGCCGAGGTGGATGCGCTGCTGGATCAGGCATCTGTTGAGACCGATCAGGCCAAGCGCGCAGCGCTGGTGGAGCAGGTAGATCAGATTGCCCGGGACGAGGCCGCCTACATTCCCCTGTTCTTCAAGGAGAATATCTTCGGCGTGCGCGCCGGCATTCAGTATACCCCCAGTGCCGATGACCATATTCTGGCTTGGGACTTCACCTTCTAAGCGCACATAAGAACAGTCAATGGGAGGAGGCAGAAGGGGATCTTCCCTTCTGCCTCCCACCAAAAGGGTGTAAGCCCGTAAATGAGGTATTACCATGTTCAAGTATTTCCTGAAGCGGCTGGCGCAAATGGTAGTTACACTGTTCATTGTGTCCATTCTGGTATTTGTTCTGGCCAACTTCATTGGCGATCCCGTCAATATGCTGGTCTCGCCCAAGGCTCCGCCTGAGGTTCGAGAGCAGGTTCGAGAAGAACTGGGGCTCAACAGACCGATCCTGGAGCAGTACGTATCGTTTATTACCAATGCGTTCAAGGGAGATTTCGGCAAGTCCTATATCTATAAAGTGGATGCGCTCTCTCTGATCGCCCAGCGGGTGCCTGCTACGCTGGAGCTGGTTTTTGTATCGGCTGTGCTGGCGCTCGGTATCTCTATCCCACTGGGCGTATATGCGGGCGCTTTCCCCAAACGAAAATCCAGCACATTGGTGATGGGAGGCTCCATTCTGGGCATTTCCCTGCCCTCCTTCTTCATCGGCATCATGCTGATCTACATCTTCTCTCTGAAGCTGCACTGGTTCCCCTCTTCGGGACGGGGCGCGACCGCACCGTTCCTGGGGATGGATTTCAGCCTGTTTGCGCCCGGTGGACTTAAGTACATTATCCTGCCTGCTCTGACGCTGTCTGTGACCAACATCGCATCTCTGGTGCGCCTTACCCGTGCCGGTGTGATGGAGAATATGCGGCAGGATTATATCAAATTTGCCCGAGCCAAAGGTGTGTCCACCCGAAAGGTCCTCTTTGGACACGCCCTGAAAAATGCCCTGATCCCGGTTATCACGGTGTTCGGTATGGAAATCGGTTCCCTTATCGCCTTTACGACGGTGACGGAGACCATCTACTCCTGGCCGGGACTCGGCAAGCTTCTTATTGACTCCATTAACTCGGTGGATCGGCCGGTCATTGTGGCCTATCTGATCCTGACTACGGTGTTGTTTGTGTTTATCAATTTTGTGGTCGACCTTCTGTATACAGTCATCGACCCGAGAATCAAAATCAGGTGATGCGCTATGGGTGAAATGAAAAAAAGGGGCGCGGCCCCCAACAAGAGCTTTTTCCGGCGCATCGCTGAGTCTGAGTTCTTTCACAATTACAAGCGCAGTCCGTCCGCTATCGTCGGTACGGTGATCGTGGTACTGGTACTGTTCATTGCCCTTTTCGGGCCGTTGTTTGCTCCGCAGAACCCCTATGATGTAGCCTCTCTCTCCCTTACGGATTCCTACAAGCCGCCTGCATGGGAGGCGGGAGGTGACGCCCGGTTTATTTTCGGTACCGACAGTCAGGGACGGGATATTTTCAGCTCTCTTATTTACGGAAGCCGTATCTCCCTCTTTATCGGCGTTGTAGGTACGCTGCTGGCCTGTGCCGTAGGTATCACGCTGGGACTGATCTCCGGCTATTTTGGTGGAAAGGTAGACGCTGTCATCATGCGTTTGGCAGATATCCTGCTCTCTTTTCCCGATATCCTCGTGGCACTCTTCATCATGACCATGTTTGGACGGGGCGTAAGCAAGCTGCTGGTCGTATTTACGATCATCGGATGTGTCACATACATCCGTACCGTCCGCGCCGAGGTGCTGACGGTGAAGCAGATGGAATATGTAGATGCGGCCAGAGTCATTGGCCTCCCCAATATCCTGATTATCGCCAAGCATGTGCTGCCCAACGTAATGACCACCGTCATCGTTCTTTCCACGATGAAGGTGGGCGGCCTTATTCTGGCGGAAGCCACGCTGAGCTTTCTGGGCGTAGGTGTTCCGGTCACGGAACCCTCTCTGGGCATGCTGGTCAAGAACGGCTTCGACGTGCTGTTCAGCGGATACTGGTGGATCGCGGTGATGCCGGGTCTCTACATCATGCTGATCGTGTTCGGAATCAACCTTCTGGGAGATTTCCTGCGCGATGAGTTCAATCCTAAGCTGAAGTAAGGGGGGAGCGAGATGAGCGAAACACTGCTGCAGGTGGAAAACCTGCGGACCTATTTCCACACCTTCCGCGGTGTAGTCAAGGCGGTGGACGGCATTAGCTTTTCCCTGGATGAGGGACAGGTGCTGGGCATCGTGGGCGAGTCGGGCAGCGGTAAATCCGTTAGCAGCTTTTCCATTCTGAAATTGATCGAGCCGCCCGGTGTGGTGGAATCGGACGGGATTCTTTTCCAGGGCGAGGACATCAGCAAAAAGAGCGAGCGGGAAATGATGAAGATCCGAGGCAAGGCGATCTCCATGGTGTTCCAGGATCCGATGACCTCCCTGAACCCGCTCTATACCATTGAGAAACAGATCACCGAGATGCTGGACCTCCACCAGAAGCAGATGACCAAACAGGAAAAGCACGCGCGCTGTGTGGAATTGCTGCATATGGTAGGTATCCCCAATCCTGAGGATCGGCTGAAATCCTACCCCCATCAGTTTTCTGGCGGTATGCGGCAGCGGGTCATCATTGCGATCGCCCTGGCCGCCAATCCGAAGCTCATCATCGCCGATGAGCCTACCACTGCTCTGGATGTGACCATACAGGCGCAGATCCTCAAGCTCATGGATAAGCTGGTGAAGGAGCAGGACGCTTCTCTCATCCTGATCACCCATGACTTGGCGGTGGTTTCCCAAATGGCGGATCGCATCATTGTGATGTACTGCGGCAAAATCGTGGAAAGCGGCTCCCGGGATGACGTGATCCGCCGCCCCAGCCATCCGTATACCGAGGGACTTCTTAACTCCATCCCCAGAATGGGAGAGGAGCAAAAACGCCTGGAATCCATTCCGGGTATGGTTCCCAGTATGCTGGATCTGCCCCAAGGATGTTATTTTGCTCCCAGATGCAAATACTGCCAGGATATTTGCCGTACCGTGGCGCCTGAAAGCCATGAGGTTGGCCCGGGGCATTGTGCGGTGTGCCACTTTCCGCTGACAGGAGGCGAGAGCCATGAGTAAGATTCTTCAGGTGGAGAATTTGGTGCAGGAGTTCAATCTCACCAAGGATTTTCTGGATAAGGTAAAATTCAAAAACGGTCATTTTTCACTGGAAAATCGAGTGGTTCATGCGGTCAACAACGTCAGCTTTGATGTGGAGGAGGGCGAGGTGTTCAGCCTGGTGGGAGAGTCCGGATGCGGAAAGTCTACCACGGCCCGCACCATCATCAAGCTGATCGAGCCAAAGTCCGGCAAGATCATATTCGACGGACGCGATATCACCCGGCTCAAGCCGCAGGAGATGCGCCCCATCCGTCGAGAGATGCAGATGATCTTTCAGGATCCCTATGCCTCTCTGAATCCCCGACAGAAGATCATGGAGATCCTCACCGAGCCGATGCTGTTCCACAAGCTGTGCAGCAGCAAGGCGGAGGCGGAGGAGAAGGCGATTCATCTGTTGGAGCGTGTTGGACTCAGCTCTGAGCAGGCCAACCGGTATCCGCATCAGTTTTCCGGCGGTCAGCGTCAGCGCATCGGCATAGCCCGGGCGTTGGCGGTCGAGCCTAAATTTATCATAGCGGATGAGCCGGTATCTGCTTTGGATGTGTCCATTCAGGCTCAGATCTTGAACATTCTTATGGATCTGAAGGATGAATTTCATTTCTCCTATCTGTTCATCGCACACGATCTGAGCGTGGTCAAGCACATCAGCGACAGCTTGGGTGTCATGTATCTGGGAACTATTGTGGAGCGGGCTCCGAAGAAGCTGCTGTTCTCCAACCCGGTCCACCCCTATACCAAGGCGCTTTTTTCCGCTGCGCCGACGATTGATGAGGGCAGTATTGCCGAATCTCAGGAGCTGCGTGGAGAGATTCCCAGCCCGATCCATCTGCCCTCCGGCTGTCCCTTCCATGACCGCTGTCCTGTGGCTTGCCCGGACTGCGCACGGGAGATCCCGGAGCTCAAAGAGGTGGAGCCCGGACACTTCGCAGCCTGCCATCTGCTGTAAAAAAGGGGATTTAGCGCGGGTGGATCACCTCGCATACCCCTGCGGGGGCGGCATAGCCGCCCCCGCTTTTTAATTCTCTATCATTGAATGGACCAGAAGGAGGAAGAAAAAATGGAACTGCAACTTGTGAAAAAGTATGACGCCAGAGCATGGGACGGTGTGGTGGTCCCGCTGGGAGAAGGCAACCTGAACAGCTATCAGGGACCTTGGGAGCAGGAGCTTGCCGCAGTTCGTGCCTCGGGGCGCTTTGAAGGGAAAACGGGTGAGATTTTCCGCTTTTCTGTTCTTTCAGAGGGCGTGCTGACCCAAATTTTCCTGCTGGGTCTGGGGAAAGACTGGAGCCTGGAGCAGGTGCTGGAGAGCTGTGCCAAGGTGTATCGTCAGTGTCAGGAGCTGGATCTGCGTGCGGTGTGTACCGATCTGCGGGGCGTGTGCCCGCAGTTCACGCCGGCGCTCTTCCAAAAGGCGGCAGAGGCTGCCGCTCTTACCGGCTACCGGTTTGACAAGTACAAGACGACCCCTACGGCGCCGGGGATCGAAACGGCTGCGTTTCTCTGCGAGATGCCGGAGCGCTACGAGGCCGCCTTGGTAGAGGCGGAGGTGTCTGCTGAGGCCACCTGCATCGCACGGGATCTGATCAATGAGCCCCCCACGGTGCTTACCCCCGCCAAGCTGGCGCAGGCGGCGCAGGAACTTTTTAAGGAGACGCCCGTGAAGGTGACCGTTTACGGCAGAGATGAGGTGGAGCGCATCGGGCTCACCGCTTTTCTGGAGGTCGGGAAGGGCTCGATTTACGAGCCTAAGCTCATTGTCATGGAGTATACCGGCGCGCAGGATGCGGAGAGCCGCCTGGGGTTGATCGGCAAGGGCCTTACCTACGACAGCGGCGGATACTCCCTCCAGTCGTCTGAGTTTATGGAAACCATGCAGCATGATATGAGCGGCGCAGCCGCCGTGATGGGCGCACTGTGGGCGGCGCAGAAGCGGGGCCTTCGGATCAATATTACCGGTGTGGTGGCGGCTTGTGAGAATAAGCTCTCCGCCACGGCCTATGTGCCGGGCGATGTGATCCGCTCCATGTCCGGGCGGTATATTGAGGTGAACAACACCGATGCCGAGGGCCGTATCACTCTGGCCGATGCCGTGACGTATGCCAAGCAGTGCTGCGGCGTGGATCGCATCGTGGATATTGCCACACTCACCGACGGTATCCAGACGGCGCTGGGAAATCGCCGCTGCGGAGCCTTTAGCAATAACCGGGCCCTGACTGCGCAGGTGGAGAAGGGCGCCGCCGCCGCCTGCGAGCGGATGTGGGAGCTGCCCTGTGACGAGAATCTCCGCCGGGTGCTGGACTCCCGTGTAGCCCATCTGAAAAACAGTGCGATGGGCTCCAGCGTGGGTGGATATGCCACGGTGGGCGCCATGTTCGTTAAGGAGTTTGTCGAGGAGACGCCTTGGATCCACTTGGATATCGGCGGTACCGCTTGGACCACCGAATGTGAGGGGATCTATACAAAGGGCGGCATCGGATTTGGCACGCGGATGCTTTATGAGACGTTCAAGGTGATGGAAAAGGAGGGGACGCAGGTATGAAGAAGCTGGCATTGACGGATTTTGCCAAGTATCGGTATCCTTCTGCACTGGAGCTGTCTCCGGACGGCAGATATCTGACCTTTGCACTCAAGGAGGTCGACAGGGAAGGGGACGGCTACCGGTGGAATCTGTGGCTGTATGATCTGGAGAGCAGAGAGAGCCGGCAGATCACCAGAGGAGACGACCAGCGGCAGGCGGTTTGGGAGGATAACACCCATATTCTCTATAAAACCACAGAACTGGACGAAGCTATGCGGGCACGGGGCTTTGAGGAAGAGTGGACGGTGTATCACCGCCTGAATGTATGTACAGGCGAAGAGCGCGAGGCATTCCGTCTCCCCATGTCCGTATCCGGGCTCTGGAAAATGGACGAGGGCCGTTATGTTTTCACGGGCGAGACCCATTTGGATCGGCCGAATCTTCTGGAGCTGACGGGAGAGGCGCTGGAGAAGGAGCTCGTTCGCCGTCAGCAGACCAAGGGCTATAAGGTTTTGACGGAATTACCCCTGTGTGAGAACGGGGTTGGGATGTTTAATCAGACCAGAATTACGCTGTTTCTCTATCTGGAGGCTACCGGAGAATATCGCCGGATCACGCCGGAGGACTATGATGTGAATCATGTGAATGTCCGGCCCGGTCAGGTGCTCTTCACTGCGTTCCCCTTCCGGGATGTAAAGCCGGTCACCGAGGGAATGTATCGCTGGGATGCGGAGCGGAACGAGACGGAGACGCTGATCACGCCCGACAAATACAGCATCGACTATGTGGGGCATTTAGGCCGGAAGGCGCTCTGTCTGGGACTGGTCATGCGGGACTATGGCGTGTACGAGCACCCCACATTCTTTGTGGTGGACGAAAATGGCGAGGAAAATCTGGGCCGCTATGACCGCCGGGTCAACTCCGAGGTGGTCACCGACTGCTTCTCCGGCTCCGTCACGGGACAGAGAATGGTGGGCGAGACGCTGTATTTCCTCAACACGGACGGCGTGGGCTCCGGCTTGTGTGTATGGACGCGGGAAACCGGTGTACAGACGCTCTTCGGCGGCGACGACTACCTCATTGATTTCGATACTAAGGACGGAAAGAGGTTCCTCTTTTCCGCAGCTGTGGGTCTGAAGCTTCCTGAGGTGTACCTTTGGGATGGCGGCCAGCTGGAGCAGCTGACGGATTTCAACGGAGCTGTACTGGAGGGCGTGACCATTTCCACGCCGGAGCGGCTTACCTTTACCAACACCGACGGCGTGGATATCGACGGCTTCGTGATGAAGCCGGTGGGCTACGAGCCGGGCAAGCGGTATCCGGGCATCCTTCATATTCACGGTGGGCCGAAGATGGTATTTGGCCCGGGCTTCCACCATGAGATGCAGCTTTGGGCGGCCTCCGGCTTTTTCGTATGCTACTGCAACCCAAGAGGAAGCTGCGGCAAGGGAAATGCCTTTGCCGATCTTCAGGGCAAGTACGGAGAGGTAGACTTCCAGGATCTGATGGAGTTCACGGATGAGGTTCTGCGGAGGTATCCCGAAATCGACGCAGATCGAATGGGCGTTGCCGGCGGTTCCTATGGCGGCTTTATGACCAACTGGGTCATCGGTCACACGGATCGTTTCCGCTGTGCCGTGTCCCAGCGAAGCATTGCCAACTATGTGGGGGATTATCTCCTCTCGGATATCGGCTACTATTATGTGCCTGACCAGCAGCTTGGCACCATTTGGGAGCATCCGGAGCGCTTGTGGAAGGCGTCGCCCCTCACCTATGCCGACCGTGTTAAGACGCCCACACTCTTTATTCACGCAGATAAGGATTACCGCTGCACGCTGGCCAACGGTCTGGAAATGTTTGCGGCACTCAAGCTCCATGGCGTGGAGAGCAAGCTGTGCATGTTCTACGGTGAGAACCACGGCCTGAGCCGAGAGGGAAAGCCCTCCAACCGCATCAGCCGACTCAGCGAGATCCTGCACTGGATGGAGGAGCACCTGAAGGAAGAATAAGGGGGAGCCAACCGGCGGCTTCTGGCAGAGTGTGTGCCGGAGCGTTTGCTGCGCTTAAACCTATATCCCTTGGAGGCTGTCTTTTTTACATGGCGATTTCAGCGGACAGCGGCCACAGCACCGCGTCATACAGGTATCGCAGAAGCATTACGCCGAGAGCCCACCTTCTTGAGAAGGTGGGCTCTCGGCGTAAGCACACAAAATGAGACGCTTTATTTCTTGTCAAACAGGATGAACAGCAGGCTGGACAGGCACAGCAGGAAGGGACAGAACAGCAGGGGGATGATGTCAAAGGCGCTGATGGCGTAGCCGAGGGTTGCGCAGGTGGAAATGGCCACCAGCATCTGGGCCCGTAGGGGATGATGCCCTGAAAGATGCAGGAGAAGGTGTCCAGCAGGGAGGCGGAGCGCTTGGGGCTGATGCCGTATCGTGCCAACATTCAGCAGGAAATTAGGTTCATCCTCTCAACTCCTCTCTTGTTTTTCTTATCCTACCACACGCACCGCAAAAAAGCAGCCCCGTCCTCTCCCTGCGGCCCTATCAGCTTTCTGGCGGACAGCGAAGAAGAACAGCACAATTACCAAAATGCGGGAGAAGGTGCAATTACCTTCTCCCGCAATGTTTGCGGTTTAAAAAGAACCTGATACAAGGCTTTCCATGAGCCTCTTTTTCGCTGCGGCAGACGGACTTTTTGTGTTTGCAGCGTGAATTTCCAAAAAAACGGTTGAAAAGTTGATAAGAATATGCCATACTAAAACTATACACTTGCGGGGGAAGGAGTTTTGTACCGTTTGTGCCGCAAAATAATTGCAGAAGGAGAACTTGATAACGGCAATGGACAAGCGGATGTTCATGCAAAAGTTAGACGATTGCCCAATTATGATTTTCGATTCATCGGACGATTGCAATTACAACGGAACACAAAACAAGGAATAGAAAGGGGAATGTTTTATGCGAAAATTGTTGTTAAGTGTCTTACTCTGCGCTGCGTTGGTGATGGGGTTACTGCCTACTGCCGCTTTTCCGATGGAGTTGGGTAATACCCCTGAGGCGGTGGAAAAGGCTCCGACTTCCGCATTGGAGGAACAAACCGTCAACGAGGAGCTGTTGTCCGAATATGGAGAACAGAAAAATGCGCCGAAGGCAGCGGATCCGGCAGCACAGAATGATGCTGCGGAGATCTATGTCAGCAGCACCGGTAATGACGAACAGAATACCGGCACAAAAGATCTCCCCTTCGCCACGCTGGCTAAGGCGGTCGATGCTGCGGCTGATGGTACAACGATCTATGTCATGAGCGATCTGACCATGGATCAGTGTGCTCGTTTTTACGATAAGAGTCTTAAAATCACCAGTGGAGAAGGCGGTCCTTACACTATTAAACGCAGCGCTGATTTTAAGCAGCAAAGTGACACAGCCCGCAGCTGGTATAATCCCGCCATGATCGAGGTTCAGTCTTCATCGGCGAGTTCTGTCGGCCTGACTCTTTCCAACATCGTTCTGGACGATGCAGGGATGCACGAGGGTACTGTATTCGCACAGGCTGTCAGCGGTGACGGCAACGGGGATAATACAGTTTATGTGCAGGACGCTATCATTGCCTCCAACGCCACTGTGCCCTGCACCGTGACGCTGGGTAAGGATGCTGTGCTGCGCAACTTTGGCGGCATGTCCGCTGTGCGCGCCACCGACCAGGCAAAAATCGTCATGGAAAGCGGCAGTGTGATAGAGGATACCCTGACTGGTTATACGAGAACAAAAGGCTCTGGGGCAGACTCAGTCGGTCCGGCAGGTGCGATCTGGCTTCAGGGCGGTACACTCGTGATGGAGGAAGGCTCGAAGATCCGGAATATGGACGGTCGTGGAGTTTATGCAGACGGCGGGAAGGTTGAGATCGGCGGCGCCTTCAGCAGCATTGCCGCAAACAAGAGTGCAATGTGGCAGGCGAATAGCGGCATCGTAATTCATCTGCGCAATAACGCAGAGGGAACGCTGACCTCCACCGCACTGATTGAGAAAATCTCCAGCGGCAGCATAATCTACTGTGCGGGTGGTGCCAAATCCTTCAAAATGGAAAACGGCTCCAAAATCACGGATTGCCCCAAGCTGAACGGCAATGTCATCTATGCAAAAAACTGCACCGTCGTGATTGACGGTGAAATCAGCAATGTGTATGCCACAGGCAACCATATCCTGCAAACCGACGGCGGCACAGCGGTGACAATTGGAGAAAACGGAAGGATCCTCAACAATCACGCATACTATGGCGCGGTTTATATCAATGGTACGGATGAGCACTTAGACATTTACGGGAAAATCAACGGTAATATTTGTGCGAATCGTGGCGGCGGTGTGGTGCTGTCCAATAATGGCGGAAACCACAATGCAACCATGTATGAAGGCGCTGAGATCTGCAACAACAAAGCCGAGCAAACAGGCGGCGGAGCCATGATCTCTAAAGGCGTCTTTACAATGAACGGCGGTACAATCTCCGGCAACATTTCCGGTACAAACAGTGCAAAAGGCGAAGCTGACCGGATCGGCGGCGGCGTATTTGTCCGCAGAGGCGGCCAGTTCATTATGAATGGCGGCGCAATCGAGAACAACGCCACAACAGCCTTTGGCGGCGGTGTCTGCTTTGATGCCAGTGATTATGGCGGCACGGTGCCGAAGATCGAGCTGAATGCCGGTACCATCAGAAACAATCTCATGCAGGTCACCGTCGGTGACGAATATCAGATCACAGGCGGCATATCAAATGATCTGGCTGTCACCGGTAAAGACTATGGAAAGTGCGATCGTTACCTCTATATCTCCCGTGAGGCAGCTGTTGGAGATAAGGCAGTTTATTTCCAGACTGGCAGTAAGACCGTGACCCCGGATGACAGCAGCCTTGACATCAGGCTGGGGAACACCAGTACTGCAAATGTGACCGCTCTAACCGATGCTTCAAAGAGCATGGGCTGGAATGATCCGTTGACGACCCTCTGGGTTCAGCGTGATGGCGCAGCTGAACTGACGATAGGCGGCCTGACACTGAACGATCTGCCGGTTTATGTGCTGTCCTTGCCGGTGGATGAAACCGGAAAGGTTCTCGATGCTTCGGAGGTGCAGGTTTATGAAGCTCAGAAGACGGACACAGGAGATATAGACATCACGCTTCCGGATGTGTCCGGAAACGGCTATGCCGTAGCCGTTGTCCAACCCTCACAGGACTACGGCACACTGGTCATAAATGGACCTGAAACCATCGAGAGAAATAAAACCGGTGCAGACTATCCCGTGACATATACTGTAACGTATGATATGTCTGAAAGCATGGAAAGCATTATTGAACAATCGGGCGGTGAAGCTGAATATGTCCTTACTATTGATCAGGATGTCCGCCTTACAGGAAATCCCGGCAGTTTCAATGGGGAAAGCATCCAGGTGACATATAGTCTGCCCCGCTCCGAGTTCAAGGTAGGTGACTTCCTGCTTGCCTCTGCAAGGCTGAGAATCACTGTCGGACAGCACGACTATATCATTCCTTCTAATGTGACGAAAACGCAGAAGATCGAGACGACCTATAGTCTGACAACACAAGTGAATGGCGGGCATGGAACGATTTCTGCAAGCAAAGCAGGGCTGGCGGCCGGATCGCATGAAACAATTGTTTTTACTCCCGATAGCGGCTATGAAATTGACACTGTTACGGTGAATGGTGTTAAAGCAGAGGTTCTCTCCAATACGCTGGAAGTTATCATGGACGCCGACAAGACCGTTATTGTAACATACAAGAGTATTCCGCATACCCATAGCTATGGAGCGGATTGGAAGTCAGACGCAGATAACCATTGGCATGAATGCCCCTGCGGTGACAGGAAGGACACGGCGGCGCATAGCTTCAAGTGGGTGATCGATAAGGAAGCCACCGCAACCACGAGAGGCTCCAAACACGAGGAATGCACCGTCTGTGGCTATAAGAAGGCCGCCGTTGAAATTCCCGCAACGGGTTCTACGGTGAAGCCGAGCGACCAGACCGACAATTTGGGAAATACTACCTCGCCAAAAACCGGTGACAGCAGCAATCCCGTTTTGTGGAACGCACTTCTGTTCATCAGCGGCGGCGCTGTTATCGGCACAACGGTTGTAAGCCGAAAGAAAAAACACAACAGATAATAAAGCAATACAGTACCATCGATTGGCAAGGGCGTGTTTTTTCTGCCGCAGCGGCCCAGAAAGGAAAACCGTTCTCCACTTGTACCGCACCGCAGCATGTTTTGTCCATAATGATAACTAAGCGATAAACACAGAAAAAGACCGCCCCGAGGCACCCTCCGTAAGGAAGGTGTCCCGGGGCGGCTCTTGTATCTCGGGTTAATAAGTTCTCTGAAACGGTGTAACCCTTGTGGTTACGCCGTTTTCTCTTTGCTGCGCTGGGTGAGGTGCTGCCGGAAGGCTTCTTCCATCTCCTCCGGGTTCAGCTCGTGGAGGATGCCCACGCCTCCTTTCTGATTGCAGATAGCAATGGTTTTACAGTTTGGCATTTCGCTTTTCCTCCTTCTTATGAGATTTGGATCGCTTGATCCACCAAAACACAGGAAGCGTGTCCTGTGCTTTGGTGGTCGCATTTAACTCGATCTCATCCCCCAAATGCGTAAAAGGAAATCAACAGGCGTTCGGCTGCTGACCGAACTCATAGGAATCTCACCTCTGCCGGGTACTCCGCCAGCCCCATAGGGAAGTATCATTGTCCCTGAATCGTTTCATCGCCTTATCCGCAGCAAGCGGATATTTCAGAATGGTTCGGAATCGCTACCAACCTTGCTTTCCGTGATAACCCTTGTGGGCAGGAAGTTCGTGGCGCACCTTCATCCGGCTGGGGCTTTCGCCCCCGATCAGGAATGTACCTGTTGAATGTGTATTCGATTTTCAAGGCTCGTGAGGGCGTTTGTTTCGTCCCTCAATAGGTAGGCAGCGAGAAGGCTCATTTATAGACCCCCTAAACGAAAAAATTTCAAAAATTTTTATGGGAACGAAAAAAACCGCTGATTCATAGTGAAACCAACGGCTTGATTTGCGGTGTATTCAGCTGAAAATGGGCAAAAAACTTCATGCCTGAGCATCGCACCACGGAAATGCGCAAATGCCGGCGCATGAAGTTTTTGTGCATCATTTCCGGTTGCCCCACAGGGGCGAGGAAATGGCACATTTCTTATTTTTGCCATGCTTTTGCATGGCAAAAATAACGGTCACACAATCCCAACGGACTGTGTGACCGTATTTATATCAGTTGTTTTACCTACGCTGCTGCGTCAACTTTTTATTGGCGCTGTTCCTTGATAGCTGCCTGTGTCGCCCTTATGTATGGCAGGGGAACATTCCCCTGCTACGCTGATTTTGGCTGTGCTTTTTCTTTTTCCTCCCACCGTGCAATGCAGCGGATCGTCGGGATTGCCACTAAAGCGGAGATACCAATCAAAGCCGTCCTTTGAAGCAACAATTTTAACAACAAAGGCTTCAATTACACTTTCCGGAACATCCTTGTCATCCCAATTTGTGTACTGCTCCAACGCATATTGCAGAACGGTCAGTTTTTCAGCATAGTCTTCAATTTGAATTTCAGGCTCCTGTTTGCTTTCGAGTTCCTTGATTTCTGAATCCAGCTTCTGCATCGTCAATTCAAGCTCGGATGTTTTCTTTTTGAACAGTTCTTTGCTGATTTCGCCTTCTGCCCGCATTTCAATAAAGTTATCGAGCTTGGTATTCAGCTTTTCAAGCTCTGCTCTTTTGCATCGCAGAGTTTCTGTATGATCTTCTCGGCTTTCGGTGTCGCCTATATGCGCTTCAAGCATAGAATTTGCCAATGCCAAAACCTTATCTTTTTCGGTGAGATAATTCCTGAATATATAATTTGCCATCATCTGTAGCCGCCATTCGGGTATCATCGGAGTTTGGCATATTCCATCCAGTGAAAGTCCGCGCTTTTTCCGACTTTCATAGGAGCCGGTATGAACAGAGCTGTAGCACTGGTATGCGGCATTTGCCACTCTGTCTTTTCTATCCCAAACCCGCATACTGAATTTGTGCCCACACTCACAAATAAGAAGCTTTCCCCATACGGTAGTGCGTGGCCTTTTGCCGGTCGCCTTTCTTCCTGTGTCAAGGTTTTTGCATTTGCTTCTTTTGCTTTCCATAATAATTTGCACCCTTTCATAATCTGCCACCGACACCAATGCTTCGTGCGATCCCTGTACCTTTGTAAATTCAATTTCACCGTAATTTTTGACCTTCTTCTGCGTCAGATAATCCGGTGTATATTCCTTATGGTATGTGATGATACCGCAATAAAAGGAATTTTTGAGAATATGAGAAATGACCGTGCAATACCACCTGTCGAGTCCCGCAGAGGTCTTTCGACCTCTGCGTTCCAGCTCGTCCTTGATCTGCATAAGTCCCATTCCGTCAAGGTACATCGCATATATCATTTTTACCGTTTTGGCTTGCTCAGGATCTACCGTCCACTCAACTTCCTTTTTGTTATCATCTACGATTTTAGCCACCCGCTTATAGCCCAGAATATTACCATTACCGTAGATGACACCGTTGTTCATAGAGGTCTGCTGACCGCTTTTTACACGGACAGAGGTTTTACGGCTCTCGTCCTGCGCCAAGGTTGCCATAATGGTGAGCCGCAGCTCGCCGTCCCCGTCAAAAGTCTTTATATTATCATTGATAAAGAACACCTCAACGCCGAGCGACTTCAACTGTCGGGTGTATTGCAAGGTGTCAACCGTATTCCTCGCAAAGCGTGACACCTCACGGGTGATAATCATATCAAATTGCTTTTTCTTCGCATCTGCAATCATTTTCATAAACTGCGGACGCTTCGCCGCCGAAGTTCCCGTTATGCCTTCATCGACATACTGGCCGACCAAAGTCCATTCCGGTCTTGCGGCAAGGATTGGCTTGTACCAATCCATCTGATTTTCAAGAGCTGAAATCTGCGCTTCGTGCTCGGTTGAAACACGAGCATAAATTACCACTCGCTTTTTTACAAAATCAGAATTGATCATGCTGTCGCATCCTCCTTTTTATTTGAATTTCCGATGACGAAAGCCGTAACATCAACAATGTCTGCATATTCATTCAGTATATTTCGGTACATAAAATTCGGTATTTTACCGTCCTTATAAAGCTGCTCTATGAGCTTTAAGGCGGCAAAAACAATAGTCCGGATTTTTGCTCATTTCAATTTTATTCATTGTATGCCTCCTTTACAAATGTGCGAATTATCTCGCATCTCGCTGCCTGCGCAGATATTTTCGGTAATGCTCGCAGGCTTTGAGGACAAAGTCCTCAAGCTGCTGTGGATTGGCGTTCGGCGCAAATTTCCGCAGTTTTTCGGTGGGTATCTTCACGGTTTCCCGTTGATTGGCTTTTTCTTCCGACATAATGGTTTGAATGGCTGCCTTGGTCAGTGTCCCTTCACGGTCGGCCTTATGCATTCGCCAAGCCTGCGAATAGGACGGGGTACAATCGTTCATTTCGCACTGTTCCAACACATTCCGCTGACTTTGCTCGTCGAGAAAGGAGAGCTCCACGCCGACGGACAGCGCCATTCTGTTTTCGTCCATAAATTCAAGCAGTTCCGGGATGAGATGTGTCAGGCGGATATATCTTTGAATTTGTCTTGCACTGTCATTGGCCTTTTCCGCAATCTGTTCATCGGTGCACAGCTTCGTGCCAAGTTGGCACGAAGTACCTTGATGTTTCATAGCCTCATATTTCATCTTGTATGCAAAGGCTTTTTCAGATGGCAGAATATGCTCCCGATGCAGGTTGCTGTCCACCACAGCAATGGCAGCAGAATCCCGGTCAAGGGCATAAATTAAGGCAGGGACCTCGGTGATCCCTGCCTTTTGTGCGGCGTGCAAGCGGCGGTGACCGCTGATCACTTCATATTTATCGGTGTTTTCTATGGGGCGGACGATTAACGGCGAAAGAATTCCTTGCGTCTGTATGCTTTCAATCAGCGTGTTCATCTCGGCATCGTCCTTAACCTTGAACGGGTGTCCGGTAAAGGGATGCAATTTTTCTACCGGAATTGCCACCGGCTTTTTCATCGTATTTTTCATTTTATCTACCTCTTTCTTTGTATCTTGCACGGGCTCTTCTCTCCAGCTCGTGCTCTTGTTTTAACAGTTCGTACAGGTGCGGAGATTTCTCTAAAATCCGTTCCGCACGGCGAAGCCTTTCACGAACAGGCTTTATTTGTTTGCTGATAGCTTTACGGCGCTCCTTATTTTCGGTTTGTTCCTCCGGCGATTTTGGCCGGCGGATACGGTTGCTGATATTGCTGCGCTCACGCTCCGAATCGGATAGTTGTGCTTTGTTCTCATTGATGTTTTCTTGCAAATCGGCTACGGAGTGAATGCCATTTTCTTTGAGAAAATGGTAATCTGCCACAAGCTCTTTCAAATCCTTTTCCGCCGCCCTTAAATCCGGCGACAGCAGCATTACATCGGCAAGCTCGGTGACGATTTGGATCACCGTTATGACAAGATAAAACACCGTATCCACCAAAACGGTGGCGGTGTCGTAACTGTGGTCAATGGCAAAATCCAGCTTTCGAAGTTCATCCTCTATCGGAAACCGTTTTGGCTTATACGGCGGCTTGTATTCCAAGGTGAACAGGTGATAGCGGTTTTCTGCATTTTGGCGGAGCTGTTCGTTGACGATATCTTTCGTAAAGCCGATGCTTTTGAGTCGGATGGCTCGCTCCCAGTGCTTTGCTTTTACCGAAAAACGCACCGGATCAAGGGCGTAGCCCAGCGCATAAAGCTGGCTTTCAAATTCTCTCGGGTTGGTTGCGAAAGACAGGCAATATTCCACATCTTCACGCAGATAGTCCCGATGTGTTTTTCTGCCTGCTTTATGCACCCAATATTCCTTTTTCTTGCCCTTGCTGTAAAATTCGCTGTTTTCCAAGACAGATAAACCGTGCTCCCGGCAGATTTGGTCAGACACTCTCCGCAGCTCCTTGTGGTCACCGATTTTGTTTTTGAATTTCGCTCCATCCTTGAAGGACACGGGGTTCACAACAAAGTGGCAATGCACATTGTCTGTATTCAGGTGGACGGTGACGAGCACCTGATACCGGTCGCCCCACATTTGCCGCGCGGTTTCTTTGCCAATTGCAAACGCCTGCTCCGGCGTAACCTCGCCCTCCTTGAAACTCTGAATACCGTGGTAGCCGACGACCCTTCCCCGCAGGCCGAATCGCCGCTGGACGGCGATCATCTCGGCATAGGCGTTCTGCGCCGAGCAGTTGATGCCGCCGACGAATACCTGACGGTCGGTCTTGTTGTCGTTTTCTGCATAGCGCAGGGCGGCGTACAAATCCTTGTCCAGATACTCCGGGGCGGTGGTTTTATCTGGATTGTCGGCGTAATCCAGCGTGGCCTTCAGATTTTTGAACACAGGCCAAAAACCAGTTACCGCCATACCGCATCACCCCTTTCCCGGCAGCAGGAATGCTGCTGTGATTTGCTTCAGCACCGTATAAATTCCCTCGTCAAGTTCCGGTGAACTCGCTTTATCCGCAAGCTCGTCCAGCTTTTCAAGGCAAACAAAAAGAGCGTCGGGCGGAATGCCTTTCGGCTCGTACCCCAACGCTCTTTGCTTGACATATTCTGTTGTTGAAAGCCCGCATTTGCGGGCTTTGCTTTGAATTTTTTCCTTTTCCTTTGCCGTGACCCGCACAGATTCGTATATCCTTCCCCATACACATCGCTCCTTTCCGGGGGATTGGGGGCGGCAGCCCCCAAAGGGTAAAGCCGCCTTACCGGGCGGCTTCTGATTGGGACTTTGGCACACAAAGTCCCTGCTTGCTATACTGTGAGACACCATTTCTCCTTTCCGTTTTTCGGGCAGCAAAAAAGCAGCGGGGGATGACCCAGCGGCTCGATGACTGCCTCCTGTATATTGAATGGGGGAAATGGCGAAAAAAGGCATGGATTCAGCAACACGGCAAAAACAGTGACCGCAACATTATGAAAAGCCTTGAAAACAGAGACTTTTTCTGATATAGTTATATAGAACGAATGTTCTAATTACGGCGTTCAGAAAAAATATTTCTTGAAAAAAGTAAAAAAAGATTCTGTCCTGCTTATGGGACAGAATCTTTGATAGAATTCAGAAAGAAGAGGGAGCGTATGAGCGATAGTCTGGGCCTTTTAACCGCCATCTACCGGGATGGGCGGGTGTACATCGGCGGCAAGAGCTATGCGGCGGGGACCTTTGCGGTACATCTGCTGAACCAGTACTACAAAAAGGATACCGCTGCCCGGATTGCCGTATTCCGGCAGCACAATTGGAATGTGCAGGAGCAGCTTGCCGCCGGATATCTGAACGAAACGGATTTTCTCAAGGCTGGGGAAGAAATTCTGGCGATTCTGAAAACCCTGCCGAAGCTGAAGCCCTTTTCCTCGCTGGACATTGCTGCAGAGAAGCAGCGCATCACGGAATTGTTCACGCAGGAAAATGCCGCTGCCATACAGGATTACTTCTGCCGAAGATCAACGGTTGCACAGCAGGATCAGGGGGCAATCAGCCTGGGAATCCTTCCGCCGGAATATGAAAAAACCTTTTTCGGAAAGTGTGAAACACTGTGTGCAACAGTCTTGCAAATCCTTCGTTTTTACGATTCCATCCCGGAGGATATGCGCAGAGCCTTTACGCAGCTCCGGCAATTTGTTTCCCGTTTGGACGAGGCAGAGCACTTCGATGAGCAGCACCTGCTGCCCCTTGCGACGGAGGTATTCGGGAAAGTGGCATTCCCCCTGAACACGGAATATATCGCCCTCCCAAAGCGGCGGAACAGCCGGATTCTCGTGACTGCCCGGAGGATGACCTTTGAAAGCTATTACAGCTTTGTACTGACTGACTTCTTTGAGGGGCTGCACTACGGGCACTACCCAAGGCGGTGTGAAATCTGCGGACAGTATTTTCTGATGCAAAGCGCCCGGCGGCAGAAATACTGCTCCTACGGTACCGCACCGGAGCTATACCATGGTGAGAAAATCTCCTGCCGCCGGTATGCCATCATTCAGGGCAAGGCGGAGCGAGCGAAGGATAATCCCCTGAAAGCTGCCTACGAAAAACGCTGCGCCGCCATCCGCTCCGAAAAGAGTCGGGGGACGATTTCGACGGAATTTGCAGCAGCGGCGCAGGCTATGGCAAAGCGCCGCTTGGAGCAGGCGGAGGAGGACGATGCCTACGCTGCAAAGGAATATTACAAGGACTTGGAGCGAGCGAAGCTTTACGCCGACACGGACAGAAAGATGAAATCATAAAAATGGAGGTGCGGCCGGTGACCGAAGAACTGAACGAAACTCGCAGAAAGCAGCAAGCACTTTTGGAGCGCCGGATGTACCACCTTGACCCTGCGCCGCCCAAGCTGCCGCCGCAGGAATATATCGAGCTATACCTTGCCGAAAAAGAGGGCAAGTATCTGTTGTGGTACTTGCACGACCGGGAGCCGATGCTGAACAAGCTAGCGCAGGATGCCTGCCAGCGCTACAGCATGGCAGAGCACTTTGCGGACATCAAACAGGCGGCGGTGTGCGGGATTTTAGCTGCCCTGCAAAAGTACGATCCGTCCATAGGCGTTCCGTTTGTCTCCTTTCAGAAACAGTACATTTCGGATACTATTGAGGACTACATCCGCACGGCGCAGAGCGGTATGGTTACCATGACGGCGGATACCTATCCGGTGATGAAGCGGATTATGGCCATCTATCATCGGAACAATGACGATTGCGGCAACGGCGGTATCCCCAAAATTGCCGATGAGGTCGAAATGGATGCCAAAACCGTGCAGCGGTATATTGCAATAGGCGCATTGAATGAGCGGCGGGCGGATTTCTGCCTGCAATACGATGAGGACGGTGATGAGACCGGCGAGGATGTGTCGATAGATGCCGCCTCCCGGCCGGACAAGTTGTACTTCCGGGAGGTGCTGTATGCCGCCTTGTATGAAGCCTACGACAGCCTCACCTACCGGGAGCAGCGCACGGTTGCCAAGCATTTGGGCTTCTGCGATACCTGCTGGTCCACGAAGAAGGCCGTGCTGATAAACGGTGAAATCGAGTACAGGCCCATAAAGCCAATGATCTTTGAAGAAATCTCTCACTCCGCCAGCCGCAAGTCAGATAAAGCCTCCGAGCGGACCTTCTATGCTGCTATGGAGAAAATGAGGAAGCATATCGAAACGGATGCTGACTATCGCTATATATTCGGATAAAGCAAAACAGCGCCGTGCTGCAAGGCAAAGATAATTTTCACCCACAGAGTGAATGCAGGGTGAATTTTCACTCCGCTGTATTGAATAATGTGAAAAAATGAGTATAATAGAGATAAACAACAACGGAGGTACAGTGTATGCAATATGAAAGCGAACACATTGAATATAAATCTCAGATGGTCGATGACATTTACAAGGAGGTCATCGCCTTTGCCAATACGGACGGCGGCGTGATCTACATCGGCATTGACGATCAGGGCCATGTGACCGGCATTGACAATATTGACGAGACATACACCTGCCTGACCAACGGCATCCGCGATGCCATCCACCCGGATGTGACCATGTTTGTGCGATATGTTCTTCAGGACAATAAGGTAATTCGGATTGAGGTTGGCGAAGGCAGCTACAAGCCCTACTATCTGAAAGCTAAGGGCATGAAGCCTGCCGGCGTGTATGTTCGTCAAGGTACATCCAGTGTCCAGGCCTCTCCGGAACAAATCCGCCAGATGATCAAGGAATCGGACGGTGACAATTTTGAGGATGACCGCTGCCTTGACCAGAACTTAACCTTTGAGGCGGCAAAGGCGGCTTTCCAGCAATACGGTGTTGAATTCTCGGTGGGAAAATATCGAGCTTTGGGTATTACCAAAAACGATGTTTTCACAAACCTGGCGTTGCTGCTCTCCGACCAGTGCCTGCATACCACCAAAATTGCCGTGTTTAACGATGAATCCTGCACGGAGTTCCGGGACAGCAAGGAGTTCTGCGGCTCGATCTTCAAGCAGTTTGAAAACGCGATCAACTATCTGGCGCTGTGCAACCGGACTGTGTCCACCATCAAGGGCGTTGTCCGCACGGATAGGCAGGACTATCCCGAGGAGGCCATCCGCGAAGCACTGCTCAACGCGCTGGTGCATCGGGATTACAGCTTCAGCGGCAGTATTATCATCAATGTAAACGACAGCAAAATGGAGTTCATTTCTCTGGGCGGACTCCTGCCCGGCCTTTCTACGGAGGACATCCGCATCGGCGTTTCTCAGCCGAGAAATAAGAAGCTGGCGGAGATCTTCCACCGCCTGCGCCTGATTGAAAGCTACGGCACCGGTATCCGCCGGATTTTTAAGCTCTATGAAAATTGTCCCGTGCGGCCCAGCATCGAGGCAACGGCCAATGCGTTCCGGATCGTACTGCCGAACATGAATACCTGTGGCAGCATTGCCGAGCGTATACCGGAAGCTGCCGAAAAAGCGCCTGTCACCGTCACGCCCCAGATGAAAACGGTGCTGGATTATTTGGCAGAGTACGGTGAAATGACGGATGAAGATCTGCAGGAGCTTCTGAATGTCAAAAAGACGCGAGCGTATCTGCTGGCCCGCCAGATGCATGAGAACGGGCTGATTGAGATCGTCGGCCGAGGGGCGGAGAAGAAATATAAATTAAAGTGACGGAGGAAGCAGAGTATATCCATCCGCAAAAAATTTGGTGAGGTGTATAGAAAATAAATGATTACCAAGAATGATGTACTTAATAGAATATCGAATTTTAACTGTATGATTGATGCAGAAAAATGAAGTTTTCCGGAATCCTTCCGAATGGCAGCATATACTAAAAGCGCCGCAGGTAAGTTAATCGCTTAACTGCGGTGCTTTAGTATTAGGCCTTCTCGGCCCATCCTGAGACTATAGTTTCGGATAACTGTGGCTTTGCAAATCAGGGCTGTCTTTCTGTCCGTACATTCGTCTTTCGTTGCCGCATTTTCTACAATGATCGGTGACAATTTTTGTTTTCATACTTTTCGAGTAAAATATCAGAAAAACTCGGAGGTAAATACGAATGAAAGGGCTAAGAATTACAACCAAAGATATTGCTGGATTCAGAGAGCATCTGATCTTGGAGGAACGGAGTGCGGCAACCATTCAAAAGTACATTCGGGATGTCAAAGCATTTACGGAGTACGCAAACGGAGCGGTCACAAAGGAAACTGTCATTGCCTACAAGAAACACTTGCAGGAGCATTACGCCGTGCGGAGCGTCAATTCCATGCTGGCGTCAATAAATAGCCTGCTTGCCTTTCTTGGTTGGCACGATTTGAGGGTAAAAGCCTTGAAGCTGCAGCAGCAGGTCTACTGCCCCGAAGAAAAGGAGCTGACGAAAGCGGAGTACACCCGACTTTGCCAAGCGGCGCAGCGCAGGCACAACGAACGGCTGAATCTCATCTTGCAGACCATTTGCGGTACCGGCATCCGGGTCAGCGAATTGCAATTCATCACCGTGGAAGCGGCCAAATGCGGTGAGGCGGTGGTGCGCTGCAAGGGTAAGACACGAGCCGTGTTTGTCGTGCGGGAACTGCGGAAAAAACTGCTCCGCTACGCAGCAGAGCAGAATATCCAAGGCGGTATGATTTTTGTGACCCGCACAGGCAAACCCATCAGCCGCACGAATATCTGGCGGGAGATGAAAGCACTGTGCGTCGAGGCAGATGTCAATCCGCAAAAGGTGTTCCCGCACAACCTGCGCCACCTGTTCGCCCGTGTGTTTTACGGAATCGAAAAGGATATTGCCAAGCTTGCGGATATTCTCGGCCATTCAAGCATTAACACCACAAGAATTTATATCATCTCCACCGGCACGGAACACCGTCAGCGTATGGAAAATATGCGGCTGATCATATGAAAAAAGCCACCGAAATCGGCGGCAGAAACATAATTCTCATTATGTTGTATTGAATTTCCTTGACGGATATAGCAAACGCAATTTACATATTGTGTTATAGCATAACGAGGACGGTTTGTAAAGCACTTTGATTGAGAAAAGTATGAAAAACTCATAATTGTCGGAAAGTGAACATGACAATAAAGCCTTTTCTCCTAATCTTTTTCGACAATTTTGAGAAGGCTTGCTTTGCTATACTCTTTTTTAACCTGTCATCTTTGTGGCAGGATTTTTTATTGCTCTACATACAACATAATGAGAATTATGTTGCTAAAATTCTGAGGAGAGATGTTACATGAAAGAATTTGAAGCTTTTCTTGCTAAAGCAATCAAACAAAAAAGCGACTTTGGTTCAGTTAATTTTTTGCCTATCAGTTATGATGACAGAGCAATTATTGACAAACTTAAAAAAGAGGGGCTTATTGACAATGTTCGATATATAGGTATGCAAGCAGTTGGATTTGATTTAACCTATGATGGTTTGCATCATTTCGATGAATAAGCTATCGAAAACGAATTAGGATAAATGCACCATCCTATATATCATTCTCGAGTATAAAAACCAAACAAGACAGAAGGCAATATATCTATCATTACCAACACCAAGCATAATCGGTATATACACAATGTGCGACAATTATTAAGCAACCATTGTGTGTCAAACAAGATTATATATTTTAGTATTTAACATTAATGGAGGGCAATTATGGGATTTAAGGAATTAACACTCAGACAAAATGAAAAGCTATTGATGTCTGGCTCGGCCAACAAATGGGAAACTTTTGGAAGCAAAGGCGGGAAACTGTTTTTGACAGATCAAAGAATCGTTTTCCAAGCACATGGTTTTAACTTTGGTTCTAAATTTGATGAATATCAGCTTTCTGATATTCAAACGCAAGGCAATACCGTCAACATAAAAACAACAACAAATTTGATTTCTTTTAATATCACATTTTATACAAAGTACGGTGAGGAACTTTCCTTTGTTGTAACAAGAAGCCAGAAAAACGAATGGATTCGACAGATAACTGAAGCCGTGACCTCTTTAGCTCGTTCTCGAATTTCTTTTCCAGCCAATATTCCGGAAGAGGACAAGGAGAATATATCGGCTCAAATCAAAGTAATTCAGTGTCAAGGGTGCGGTGCTTTTGTAATTACGACCGCTGGGAATGCGGCAAAATGTGATTATTGCGGAAGGCCTACCGTTGGATAAGGAGCGATTTGTATGGGACTCATAAAAGCTCTCGTTAATTCTGTAGGCGGTTCTCTTGGAGATCAATGGAAAGAATATTTTTATTGTGATAGCTTAGCTCAAAATGTTTTAATGTGCAAAGGTCAGAAACAGCAAACGCAACGAGGAACCAATTTCAGAGGCGAATCAAACATTATAAGCAATGGTAGTGTGATTGCGGTAAACGAAGGGCAGTGTGCCTTAATTGTTGAAGATGGAAAGATAGTTGAATTAACTTGCGAACCAGGTAGATTTATCTATGACGCTTCAACTGAACCTTCTATATTTGTAGGTAATTTCGGGCAATCATTGAAAGATACTTTTAAACAAATTGGTAAGCGTTTTACCTTTGGCGGTAGCACCGGAAAAGATCAACGTGTTTACTTTATAAATATCAAGCCGATAGAAAATAATCTTTTTGGTACGTATACACCAATACCGTTCAGATTTGTGGACAAAAGCATTGGTGCTGATATTGATTTGCACGTTCGTTGTAGAGGGCGATTTTCTTATACTATTGATAATCCGATAGTGTTTTACACAAGAATTGCCGCAAACATACAGGATTACTTTACTTCCAATCAGCTTCTTGACCAGTTACGCGCAGAGTTTGTTACTTATTTACAGGCTGCATTTGCTCCAATTTCTTCACATGGCGTTCGTCCAAGCGATCTATTGGGTGAAACCATCGAATTAGTCGATGAGATGAACAAGTTATTAGAAAAGAAATGGATTGATATGCGAGGTTTAAAAATATTCTCTATAGCATTTGAATCTATTTCTGTTCCGGATGATGAACAAAAAATTCTTACAAAGCTTCAAGAAACAAAGGTGTTTACAAATTCTCAGATGGCCGCGGCGAATTTTGCTCAGGCGCAGGCAGACGCTTTGCGAGCAGCTGCATCTAATGAAAATGCAGGAGCTTTTATGGCTTTTGCTGGTATGAATATGGCAAATGCAACTGGAAATATGATGGGTACTGGTGTAGGTGAGATTTCTCCACAGGTTGCCGATACCACCTCTGATTTTGAAACACGATTAAAAAAACTGGAAATGCTTAAAGGGAAAATTCCCGATGAGCTATATAACAAGAAAATGGAAGAATTACTTGCTAATATTTGATAAACAAACAATACTGTATGGGTAAATAATTATGTGCGAAACAATAGTCGGGGCGATCATTGGTGCGGTCGGGGCGCTTTTGGGTGTAGGCATTTCTTTTTTGATAGAGATTTGGCGTAACAAAAGAGAAAAAGAGCGCGTGGTTTTAGAGTTAAAAATAAATACATATGCCGATGCAATCAGGTATATATCTTTATGTTCAGGAATAGCCTTGTATGAAGATATGCCGGATCCTTCATCAAGCAAAATTGCAAGAGAATTATTAAATGAAGAAAGGGATTTATACGCTCATTTCCATCCGGTTTTCACAGCAATTGCGCCAAAAGAAAAAGTAGAAGCATTTAATGCATTAAGGAACGATGTTTCATCGAAGAAAATATCGCAAGAAGATGCCTATTTACAGGTAGTAGCCCTGTTGGATTTTAACATTAACAAATAATTTTAGAGGGTATGCGGCTCAATACTGCATACCCTCTATTCTTATATAAAAATAATTTCACGGATTACGATCTCAATAGCTCGATTTCGTATGCTGTTCATTCTGCCGACCCAAGCCATTTGGTCGGTGGCTTTCAGTTGCTCCGTTATGCCCTCCGCCGCAGCCATCTGACTTACCAATTGTTCGAATATTCCCTCAGCCTGCTGGTCAATGTCCGCAAGATAGCTGTTCAGCTTGCCGCTGGTCAGCAGGTTGGCATAGCATACACGATGATGTTTCTTGAGATACCGAAGATGCCGTTGACCCCATATCCCGATATGTGGCTGTTCTTTCTCCGGTAGTTTCAGACAAGGCAAGTAATAATCCCCCTGCAACTCGTACCACAGTCCGTTGTTTTCATCAAATTTGTACTTTTCCATAGTTCTTGACCTCCTTATGCCTACATTGTAGCAAAGGACAATCTCATTTACGAATGTGCGGACCGCAGAAAGCAAAAAACTCCCCGACTACATTTCTGTAATCGGGGAGTCGTTTCAGATATAAAGCCTTACTCGAATGTCGTTCCAGTTATACACACGGCGCTTGGTTGACAAGGAATACACATATTCCTTTGCATCGTCAATCGTCAGTGTAAATTCAGCGAACTGCAAGAAGCTGTGGCTTAGTTCCTGCCATCCTTGATAGCAGCCTGAGCGGCGGCCAGACGGGCGATAGGCACACGGAAGGGGGAGCAGGACACATAGTCCAGACCCACACGGTGGCAGAACTCCACAGAGCTGGGATCGCCGCCGTGTTCGCCGCAGATGCCCAGATGCAGGTCGGGGCGGGTGGCACGGCCCAGCTTGGCGGCCATTTCCACCAGCTTGCCCACGCCCACCTGATCCAGCTTGGCGAAGGGATCGTTCTCGTAGATCTTCTTGTCGTAGTAGGCGCCCAGGAACTTGCCGGCGTCATCACGGCTGAAGCCGAAGGTCATCTGAGTCAGGTCGTTGGTGCCGAAGGAGAAGAACTCGGCCTCCTTGGCGATATCGTCGGCGGTGAGGGCGGCACGGGGGATCTCGATCATGGTACCTACCAGATACTTCATCTCCATACCGGCGGCGGCCAGCTCCTCGTCGGCGGTCTTGACCACCACGCTCTTGACGTACTTCAGCTCCTTCACCTCGCCTACCAGCGGGATCATGATCTCAGGAACCATGTTCCAGTCGGGGTGACGCTTCTGGACATTGATGGCGGCACGGATGACGGCACGGGTCTGCATGACGGCGATCTCCGGGAAGGTGACGGCCAGACGGCAGCCGCGGTGGCCCATCATGGGGTTGAACTCGTGCAGGGAGGCGATGATGGCCTTGATCTCGGCCACGGTCTTACCCATATCCTTGGCCAGCAGCTCGATGTCGGCCTCCTCGGTGGGGACGAACTCGTGCAGAGGGGGATCCAGGAAACGGATGGTGACGGGATTGCCCTCCATGGCCTCGTAGATACCCTCGAAGTCGCCCTGCTGCATGGGCAGCAGCTTGGCCAGAGCCTTCTCACGCTGCTCCACGGTGTCGGAGCAGATCATCTCACGGATGGCGGCGATGCGGTCGCCCTCGAAGAACATATGCTCGGTGCGGCACAGGCCGATGCCCTGAGCACCCAGCTCACGGGCCTTAGCGGCGTCGTGGGGGGTGTCGGCATTGGTGCGGACCTTCAGGCGGCGGAACTTATCGGCCCAGCCCATGATGCGGCCGAAGTCGCCGCTGACGCTGGCGTCCACGGTGGGCATAGCGCCGTCGTAGATGTTGCCGGTGGAGCCGTCCAGGCTCAGCCAGTCGCCCTCGTGATAGGTCTTGCCGGACAGGGTGAACTGCTTGTTCTCCTCGTCCATGACGATGGCGCCGCAGCCGGAGACGCAGCACTTGCCCATACCACGGGCCACTACGGCGGCGTGGCTGGTCATACCACCACGGACCGTCAGGATACCCTGTGCGGCCTTCATGCCCTCGATGTCCTCGGGAGAAGTCTCCAGACGGACCAGAACCACCTTCTCACCACGGGCGGCCCACTCCTTGGCATCCTCGGCGGTGTAGACGATCTTGCCGCAGGCAGCGCCGGGAGAGGCGGGCAGAGCCTTGCCCACGGGGGTAGCGGCCTTCAGAGCGGCGGCGTCGAACTGGGGATGCAGCAGGGTATCCAGATTGCGGGGATCGATCATGGCCACGGCCTGCTGCTCGGAGATCATGCCCTCGTCCACCAGATCGCAGGCGATCTTCAGAGCGGCGGGAGCGGTGCGCTTGCCGTTACGGGTCTGGAGCATATACAGCTTGCCGTGTTCCACGGTAAACTCCATATCCTGCATATCCCGGTAGTGATCCTCCAGCGTGTGGCAGACCTCTACGAACTGGGCATAGGCCTCCGGGAACTTCTCGGCCATCTGGTCGATGGGCATGGGGGTACGGACACCGGCCACCACGTCCTCGCCCTGGGCGTTGGTCAGGAACTCGCCCATGAGCTTCTTCTCGCCGGTGGCGGGGTTGCGGGTAAAGGCCACGCCGGTGCCGCAGTCATCGCCCATGTTGCCGAAGGCCATGGACTGGACGTTGACGGCGGTACCCCAGGAGTAGGGGATGTCATTGTCACGGCGATAGACGTTGGCACGGGGGTTGTCCCAGCTGCGGAACACGGCCTTAATGGCACCCAGCAGCTGCTCCTTGGGATCGGTGGGGAAGTCCTGACCGATCTTGGACTTGTACTCGGCCTTGAACTGGCCGGCCAGCTCCTTCAGGTCCTCGGCGGTGAGCTCCACATCCTGAGTGACACCCTTCTTGGCCTTCATCGCGTCGATGAGCTGCTCGAAATACTTCTTGCCCACCTCCATGACCACGTCGGAGTACATCTGGATGAAACGGCGATAGCAGTCCCAGGCCCAGCGGGGGTTATTGGACTTCTCTGCAATGACCGCCACCACGTCCTCGTTGAGACCCAGATTCAGGATGGTGTCCATCATGCCGGGCATGGAGGCCCGTGCGCCGGAACGGACGGAGACCAGCAGGGGATTCTCATGATCGCCAAACTTCTTGCCGGTGATCTTCTCCATCTTCTCGATATATTCCATGATCTCGGCCATGATCTCGTCGTTGATCTGGCGGCCGTCCTCATAGTACTGGGTGCAGGCCTCGGTGGTGATGGTGAAGCCCTGCGGCACGGGCAGACCGATGTTGGTCATTTCCGCCAGATTGGCGCCCTTACCGCCCAGCAGCTCACGCATCTGTGCGTTGCCCTCTGTGAACAGGTAACAATACTTCTTACTCATGCAGATTCCTCCATCTATCATTATAGTTGTACCGAATGTTGAGAACAACTTTATTATAGCAAAAAAAGCTTCAAAAGCAAGCATGGATTCCAGAATTTTTCCGGTTTTTTTCGTTTTTCTTCGGGCGGCCCTCCGCTGCCGGATATTTCCGCAAAAAACAGAAACTCACACCTTGCGGCATTTGCCGCCTTTGTGCTATACTAAGATATTATATTGGGTGCATAGGACCATCCGGTATGGCAGGGGAGGGAAGAGACGGCATGGAAGAGCTGATTCCGGAAAACAGCACACTGGCCCGGCGCATCCGTGCGGCGGCCTCCAAGGGGACGCTGAGCCACGCCGCCATTCTCTCCGGCAGCGGAGATCGCATGGCCGCCGCCCGCTACTTTGCCGCCGCACTGGAGTGCGAGGGAGAGGGGGAGCGCCCCTGCCTGCGGTGCCGCCAGTGCCGCAAGGTGCTGGAGGACATCCACCCCGACGTGGTGACGGTGCGGGACGACGGACACAAGGAGCTGCCGGTGGAGCTGGTGCGCCAGCTGCGGCAGGATGTGTATATCCGCCCCAACGACGGCGCCCGGAAGGTGTATATCTTTGCCGACTGCGGCCAGCTGAACCAGCGGGATCAGAACGTGCTGCTGAAGATCGTGGAGGAGGGACCGGCCTACGCCGCCTTCCTGTTCTGCGCCGAGACGGCGGCGGCTCTGCTGCCCACCGTCCGCTCCCGCTGCGTGGAGTGGAAGGTGGCCGGACAGCCGGAGACACCGGAGATGGAGCAGGCCAGAGGGCTGTGCCGGGTGCTGGCGCAGGGAAAGACCCTCCCGGCGGCCCAGTGGCTGGTATCGCTGGAGAACCGCCGCATCAAGCGGGAGCAGCTGCAGGAGCTTTTGCAGGATGCGTGGCTCCTGACAGCACAGGCCCTGCTGCTTCAGGCGGGGAAGCCGAAGGACGGCACCCTGCCGGAGGAGGCGGAGCTGTTGAGCCGGAGCCTCTCCTCCCGGCGGCTGGAGGGCCTGTCGGCCCTGTTGCAGCAGTACAGCGCCGAGTGCGCCTATAATGTGGGGGCGGGCCATGTGCTGGGGGCGCTGTGCGCCCAGTGGGAGCGGCTGCTCCACGCCACCCGCTGACCTCGGGCGCAGAATGGCGCCTATATGGAAAAACGATCCCGATACGAAAGGATGAAGGATATGACAGAAGTCATCAGTGTCCGCTTTCGAGGCGGCTGTAAGACCTATTATTTTGACCCTCGTGGCGTTCAGGTGACGGCGGGGGAGCACGTGATCGTGGAGACGGCGCAGGGGCTGGAGTATGCCCAGTGTGCCGAGGGAAACCACGAGGTGCCGGACGAGCAGGTGGTGGAGCCCTTCCGCCCCATGGTCCGCATTGCCACCGACCATGACCGCCGAGTGCTGGAGCGCAACCGGGCCAGAGAGAAGGAAGCCTTCGACGTGTGCCAGAAGAAGATTCTCCAGCACAAGCTGGAGATGAAACTGGTGCGGGTGGAGTGCAGTTTTGACGGCAACAAGATCCTGTTCTTCTTCACCGCCGATGGCCGGGTGGACTTCCGGGAGCTGGTGAAGGATCTGGCCTCTGCCTTCCGGGCCCGCATCGAGCTGCGGCAGATCGGCGTCCGGGACGAGGCAAAGATGCTGGGCGGCCTGGGGATCTGCGGCCGGCCCTTCTGCTGCGCCCAGTTTCTGGACGATTTCATGCCCGTCTCCATCAAGATGGCCAAGACCCAGAGTCTGTCTCTGAACCCCACGAAAATTTCCGGCACCTGCGGGCGGCTCATGTGCTGCCTGAAATATGAGCAGGAGGCCTATGAGGACGCTCTGAAGCGTCTGCCCAAGAACGATTCCTTTGTCCAGACCCCCGACGGCCCTGGTAATGTCAGCGACGTCAACGTCCTGAAGGAGACGGTGAAGGTGCGGCTGGATGAGAAGCCGGAGGCTCCCCGGTGCTACCACAACTGCGAGGTGTGCGTCCTCCGCAACGGCAAGGGCAGCCGGGAGGGCATCGAGATCCCCAAGGAGCGGCCCGCCCGCTACACAGAGGAGCGGCAGGAGGAATTCCCTGTCCCCGCCATCATTGCAGACTTTGCCGCCGACCGGGAGGAGCCGGAGGAGGGCCGCCGCCGCAGCCGCCGCCGCAGAGGCGGCAAGGGCAGCGAGCGTCCTGCGGAGCGTCCGGCGGAAAAGCCGGCGGAAAAGCCGGAGGAGAAGCGGCGGGAGGGCAATCGCCGCCGCCGTACCCGCAGCGGCAAGCCCGGCGCCAGCGCCATCAAGCCCTTCCCCCCCCAGCCGGATGCCAAGCCCGTGTCCCGTCAGGAGAGCCAGCGGCCCATCGAGGACGAAGGGCCGAGCAACAAGCGCCCCCGGCACCGTGGAGGCCGCCGCAGAGGCGGTCAGGGCGGCGGTACGCCCAAGACGGAGGCGTGAGCCGTGGGAAAGTTTTCAGGCGTTCTGATCGCCAGCGATTATGACAATACCATGGTGTATACCGAGGGGGCGCTGAAGAGCGGCGGCCCTCTGCCCTCGGTATCCCGGGAGAACCGGGAGGCGGTGGAGTACTTCATGGCGGAGGGCGGCACCTTCTCCGTGGCCACGGGCCGGGCGCTGCCGTCCTTTTCACGGGTTCGGGAGGGCGTTCCCATGAACGGCCCCACGGTGCTCTTCAACGGCGCTGCCATCTACGACTTCGCTCAGCAGCGCTACCTGTACACGGCCTTTCTGCCGGAGTCCGTCCGGGGGCATATCTGCCGCCTGCTGGAGGACCTGCCGGAGACGGCGCTGGAGATCTATCACGACGATGACTCCATCCACGCCATCAACCCCAACGAGATCACCTATCATCACCTGCATCTGACCCACTCCCCCACGGTGGCGCTGGCCAGCATGGAGGAGGTGCCGTCTCCCATCTCCAAGCTGCTGTTTGAGGAGGCGGAGCCCCGGATGACGGTCCTGCGGGAGTACATCGCCCGCCAGAGCTGGAGCACCGAGTATGAGGTGGTGCCGTCCAACCCCTATCTGCTGGAACTGACGGCCAGGGGGGCCAACAAGGGCGGCATGGTGCGCCGTCTGGCTCAAATGCTGGAGATCCGGCAGGAGAACGTCTACTGCGTGGGCGACCACGCCAACGACATCCCCATGCTGACCTTTGCCCGCACCGCCTTTGCCCCGGCCAATGCCATTGAGCCGGTGCATAAGGTGCCGGGCATCCACATTCTGCCCAACTGCTGGGAGAACACCATTGCGGCCATGATCGCAGAGCTGGACAAGCGGTATTGAGGAGGGAAACGGTCATGTGTGAGAGCGAACCCCTGACTCTATATGTGGTCTATACGGCCAAGTCTGGCTGCCGGGAGGCCTTCGTCCGTCAGATCGTGATGGAGGGCATTGCCGACACCATCCGCCGGGAGGAGGGCTGCATCCGCTATGACTACTATTTCTCCGCCCAGCAGGAGGATAAAATTCTGCTGGTGGAGCAGTGGCAGACGCAGGCCCATCAGCGCATCCATTTGCAGCAGCCCCACATGGCCCGCCTGCGGGAGCTGAAGGAGCAATATGTGGCGGACACCCGGCTGGGCCGGGTGACGCTGGAGGAAGCGTAATATGACCCCACAGGCCGCCGCAGGCTGCGGCGGCCTGTGCTGTTTTGTGCGAAAGGAGAGTACCCATGCTGTTTGATACCCATGCCCACTATGACGATGAGGCCTTCGACCCGGATCGGAGGGAGGTACTGGCGGGACTGCCCCAAAAGGATGTCGGGCTGGTGGTAAACCCCGGCTGCACGCTGACCTCCTCGGAGAAGGCCGTCGCATTGGCGGCGGAGTTTCCCCATGTATACGCCGCCGTGGGCCTGCACCCGGAGAACTGCCACGACTTTCAGCCAGAGCAGATAGAGCGTCTGCGGCAGCTGGCGCAGCGGGAGAAGGTGGTGGCCATCGGGGAGGTCGGACTGGACTACTACTGGGAGGAGAACCCGCCCCGTGCCTTGCAGCAGGAGGTGCTGCGGCGGCAACTGGCACTGGCGGAGGAGCTGAAGCTGCCGGTGATTTTCCACGACCGGGAGGCCCACGGCGACAGCCTTGCCATCGTCAGGGAGTTTCCGGCGGTGCGGGGGGTGTTCCACTGCTTCTCCGGCTCCGTGGAGATGGCGGAGGAACTTTTGAAGCTGGGGTGGATGCTGTCCTTCAACGGGGCCATCACCTTCAAAAACGCCCGGAAGGCGCCGGAGGTCATCGCCGCCGTACCGCTGGAGCGGATGATGGTGGAGACCGACGCCCCTTACCTGACGCCGGTTCCCTTCCGGGGAAAGCGCAACGACTCCGGCTATGTGCATCTGGTGGCGGAGAAGATCGCCCAGCTGAAGGGATTGCCGGCGGAACAGGTGGAGCGCCAGACGTGGGAGAACGGCGTCCGGTTCTTCGGTATCCCGCAGGAGTGAAAACGAATCAGCCCGCACGGGGAAGCCGTGCGGGCTGATTTTGCATCTTGTCCAGAGACGAGCCTTACTGGAGGTTCAGGCGCTTTTGCAGATTGTACCACGTCAGCGTGTAGAACACGCCGCAGGCCACCAGCGTCTCGATGGAATCGATGACCAGGAACCGAGTGCCGTCCAGAAGGAGGTCGGCGCTGCCGCCGCTCTCGATGACGGTCTCGCCGATGGTCAGCTGATAGGAGAAGAAGGTCAACCCCGCCGCCTGCATGGCCAGCGAGAAGGCGATGAAGAACACCACCGACAGCAGGATCTTGTGATTGGAGAAGCTGTGGCCCAGAGCGATGGCGGCATAGACCATGAGGAATCCGGAGAACACCGTCAGGATGGCCAGCACGGCGATCCACAGGAGCAGCAGCGGACCGGGAACGCCGAAATGAAGGGACTCCGTGATGGAGGAGAGAAGTTCTCCCAGATTGCCCCAGAAGCCGGACCAGTCTGCAATGGGCAGCAGTACCAGCAGAATGGACAGCGTTACGGCCACGGCACTGGCGGCGGTGTAAATCAGGGCGGACAGCAGCTTGGCCCAGATGAGCTGGTGCCGGTTTACCGGCAGGGTGAACATCAGGTAGCCCTCGTCGGTCATGTAGTTCTTATAGAACCGATAGATCATCAGCAGCGCCGTGATGGCGCCGGTGGCCACTACGAAGATCCAGAACGCCACATTCAGCAGCCCCATCAGGACGGAGGCGGCGCCGGTACGGTAAGGATGGTCTGCCGCCAGCTTGTAAAACAGGCTGCAGCAGCCGGCGGAGGCCAGCAGCAGGGCATAAACCGGCAGCAGGATGCGCCCGGAGGCCCGGAGCTCGTATTTCAGCAATTTACTCAGCATAACGGAACACCTCCCGAAACAGATCGTCTACGCTGCAGCCACGCTCCTGCCGGATCTGGTCCACGGACTGGTGCAGCACCAGTTGACCCCGGCTGATGAACACCACGTCATCCAGGATGCGCTCCACGTCGGCAATGAGGTGGGTGGAGATGAGCAGAGTGGAGTCCGGGTGGAAGTTGGTGAGGATGGTGTGGATGATGTAGTCTCTGGTGGCGGGGTCCACGCCGCCGATGGGCTCGTCCAGCAGATACAGCCGTGTGCGGCGGCTCATGACCAGGATCAGCTGTACCTTTTCCCGTGTACCCTTGGACATCTGCTTGATGCGCTGGGTGGGACTGATCTCCAGAGCCGTCAGCATATGCTCCGCCGCCTCCCGGTCGAAGTCCGGATAGAAGTCACAGAAAAAGTCCAGCAGCTGCACCACCGTCATCCAGTCGGAGAGGTAGGTGCGCTCCGGCAGATAGGATACCAGCCTCCGGGTGTCCGGGCCGGGGGCCTTGCCGTCAATGAGCAGCTGCCCCGACGAGGGGGTCAGAAGCCCATTGGCGATCTTCAGCAGCGTGGTCTTACCGCTGCCGTTGGGGCCAAGCAGACCCACGATCCGCCCCGGCTCCAGCTGGAGGGACAGGTGGTCCAGACCCAGAGTCCGGTCGTAATATTTGGTCAGGTCCTTACATTCTAAAATAGCCATCTCTTATGCTTCCTCCTTCCAAGACCGCACCAGCTGGGCGGCCTGCTCCCGGTCGTAGCCCATGCGCTCCATACGGCGCAGAAAGGCCCCGACCTGCTGATGAGCCAGCTCCTGTTTGGCACTGTCGATGACGGCAGCGTCCTCGGTAACAAAGCGCCCGGCAGTGCGCTGGGTGTAGACCAGCCCCGTGCGCTCCAGCTCCGCCAGCGCCCGCTGCATGGTGTTGGGGTTGACCCCGGCCTCCGCCGCCATCTCCCGCACCGGCGGCAGCCGTCCGCCGCAGGGGAAGGTGCCGGACAGAATGGCCAGCGTCACCTGTTGGATCAGCTGGGTGTAAATGGGCTGGTCATTGCGGATATCCCATTCCATAGGCGTCCTCCTTTGCCTGTGCTGCCGATGGATCGGAGCAGTCACATCTCGACATTCTCGCTGCCCCACCTATCAGTTCGCTTGTACTATGACAATAGTACATTAAGACAAAGGAATTGTCAAGGGGGAACATGAAAAATTCTGCGGATGGATCAAAAATCCCCCTTTCCCGGTGCTCTGTGCCGGGAAGGGGGATTTGTTGGTGGGATAGGGGGATCGAAGGGAAGAGGCGCTCGTGAGGGCGGACCGCTCGTCCTGCGGCTGGTTTAACCGATAGTGTCCATTGCCGTCCACAAAAGAGATGATGTTCTTTTATTGATGGCCGTCATTCCTAACGGCAGAAATCGAATATGCGGATAAAAAATGTCCGGAGGATGCAAAATTCCTCCGGGCGTAAATATCAGTAGGAATTATCTTTGATAAAAATGAAAAATCCGAACGCATTCCCGATAGGGAAGAAGTTCGGATTTTTCATATGTGGTGGAGACTGCTGGACTCGAACCAGTGACCTCCTGCGTGTGAAGCAGGCGCTCTAACCAGCTGAGCTAAGCCTCCCTATTCGGCAACCCTTACGAGTTGCCTTGTGGTGACCCGTACGGGACTCGAACCCATGTTACAGCCGTGAAAGGGCCGTGTCTTAACCACTTGACCAACGGGCCGGATAAACCCTTGAGGGGCCCCGGAGAGACGTGGTACATCTCTCCGGGCTTTGGTAGCGGCGACTGGATTTGAACCGGTGACACTGCGGGTATGAACCGCATGCTCTAGCCAACTGAGCTACGCCGCCATATCGATAAGCTCGACAAGCAAGAATAAATATAACACATGCGCCGGTGTTTGTCAACAGATATTTCCCGGAAATCCGGGAAAATCTTCACCGATCTTCGATGACGCCGCCGCCCAGCACCGTATCCCCGTCGTAGAGCACCACGGCCTGTCCGGAGGTGATGGCCCGCTGGGGCTGGCGGAAGACCACCCGCATCCGCCCCTCCGGCAGGGGTGTGACCTCCGCCTCCGCCTCCGTCTGGCTGTACCGGGTCTTGGCGGTGACGGCGACAGGCTCCGTCGGCGCCGTGCTGGAGATCCAGTTCACCCGGCAGGCCGTCAGCTCCCGTGCATAGAGCTCCTCGTTGTCCCCCAGCAGGATGGTGTTGTCGGCAGCGTTCTTCCGCACCACGTAGACGTGTCTCCCAGCGCTGACGCCCAGCCCCTTCCGCTGGCCGGTGGTGTAGCAGGGGAGACCCTTGTGGCGGCCCAGTACCCGGCCCTCCCGGTCCACAAAGTCACCGGGCGTCATCTCCACATGGCCATACTCCCGCAGGAAGCGGCCGTAGTCCCCGTCCGGCACAAAACAGATATCCTGACTGTCCGCCTTGTCGGCGTTCAGCAGCCCCGCCTCACGGGCGCTCTCCCGGATGGCGGGCTTGTCGAACTCCCCCACCGGCAGCAGCAGGTGCGACAGCTGGTGCTGCGTCAACTGATACAGCACATAGCTCTGATCCTTCCGCCGGTCCCGGCCCCGCAGCAGCCGGTACAGCCCCGTCTCCGGATCGTAGCCCACACGGGCATAGTGGCCCGTGGCCAGATAGTCGTAGCCCAGCACCAGCGCCCGCTCCAGCAGCGCTCCGAACTTCAGGCACCGGTTGCAGTCGATGCAGGGATTGGGGGTGTGACCGGCGCAGTATTCCGCCACGAAGTGGTCCATGACGTCCCGTGCAAACCGTTCCGTCTCATTGAATACGTAGAACTTCATCCCCAACCGATAGGCCACGCTGCGGGCATCGTCGGCATCGTCGGCGGAGCAGCAGGTACCCTCCACCTCGCCGCTGTACAGCTTCAGCATGGCCCCGTCGCAGGCGTAGCCCTGCTGCTGCAATAGAAGCGCCGCCGCCGAGCTGTCCACTCCGCCGGACATGGCCACCAGAACTCGTTTTTTCTCCATGCACCGTTTCCTCGTGTATCCTTTCCCGCCAAAGCGGGGATCCTAATATCATATGTGGGGCCGTCAGTCCAGATTTTTCCGGGTGAAGGCCGTATAGGGCAGCGCATCCGCCAGCCCCAGCAGCACCGGATGAAAGCCGCCGCCGTAGGCGAAGGGCGGCTCCCGCAACACCGTTTTGGTGCAGCGCCGATCCGGCAGCGACACCGTTACGGTGGTACCCTCCGGGCCGGACTGCAACAGCAGCCGCCCGCCGTGACCACGGGCAATGGCCTGACACAGGGGCAGGCCCAGCCCCAGACCCTGTGGGGGAGGCGGCATCCGCAGCTTTTCCAGATAGCCGTCGAAGAGGTGCGCCTGCTGCTCCGGGGGGATGCCCACGCCGCTGTCTGCCACCGTCAGCAGCACTTGTCCCGCTGCGGCCCGCAGCGTCACCGTGACCTCGCCGCCGGAGGGCGTGTACTTCACCGCATTGGACAGCAGATTCCACAACAGCCGCTCCAGATAGCTGGGGTGGATGGCCGCCACATGGGCCGTCAGGCTGCACCGCAGGGTCAGCCTCACCCCGGCATGGGCCACCAGCGGCTGGGCGCAGTGCATCAGCTCCGTCAGCCACGCCACCAGCTCCACATTCTTCGTCTCCAGCGGCTCTGTTTGAGAGATCAGGGGGGCGGCGGAGAGATTGTTTACCAGCCGCAGCAGCCGGTAGTAGCTCTGGCACAGGATGGCGGCGCTCTGCCCGGTGGAGCCTTCGCCCTCCGGCATCTCCTCCGGCACCAGCCGGGTCAGCGCTGTATGGATGTTGCCCATGGCTCCCCGCAGCTGCGCTGCGATCTGCGGCATGATCTGCTCCAGCAGGATCTGGCTGTCCTCTTGATGCTCCACGGCCATCGCCCCCTTCCTCTTTACCATGCCGGGAAACGGGGGGAAGTATCCCCGCCAACTTTCTCCAGCACAACGGCAGTGGTGAAATTCAACACATTATAGCAGGGTTCCTGTTGAAAAACAAGGCATATCCCCGGATTTGAAAAAAGAAAAAAATTTTATGAAAAAAGGCTTGATTTTTTTGCGGCAGGTGCATATAATACTAAACATACCATATGTTTGATATATTCCGTCAGAGAGGAAGTTTTCGTGATGAGCATTAAAGTTGGTATCAATGGATTTGGCCGGATCGGCCGTATGGTCCTGCGCTGCAGCCTGCAGCACCCGGAGATCGAGATCGTGGGCATCAACGACCTTTGCCCTGCCGACTATCTGGCATATATGCTGAAGTACGACACCATGCACGGCCGGTTCCAGGCCGACGTGTCCTCCAGCGACAAGGGCATTATCGTCAATGGCCGCAGCATCCCCGTGTACGCCGAGCGTGACCCCGCCAACCTGCCCTGGAAGGAGATCGGCGCCGAGTACGTCATCGAGTCCACGGGCCTGTTCCTGACCAAGGAGAAGGCCGCCGGCCACATCGCCGCCGGTGCCAAGCACGTGGTGATGTCCGCCCCCTCCAAGGATGATACCCCCATGTTCGTCATGGGCGTCAATCAGGACACCTACACCTCCGACATGACCTTCGTCTCCAACGCCAGCTGCACCACCAACTGTCTGGCTCCCGTGGCCAAGGTCCTGCACGATAACTTCGGCATTGCCGACGGCCTGATGACCACCGTTCACTCCACCACCGCCACCCAGAAAACGGTGGACGGCGTGTCCGTGAAGGACTGGCGTGGCGGCCGTGCCGCCTCCGGCAATATCATTCCCAGCTCCACCGGCGCTGCCAAGGCCGTGGGCAAGGTCATTCCCAGCCTGAACGGCAAGCTCACCGGTATGTCCATGCGTGTCCCCACGCTGGATGTCTCCGTGGTGGATCTGACCGTGAATCTGGAGAAGCCTGCCACCTACGACGAGATCTGCGCCGCCATGAAGAAGGCCTCCGAGGGTGAGCTGAAGGGTATTCTGGATTATACCGACGAGGCTGTGGTTTCCTCCGACTTTCTGGGCGACACCCACACCTCTATCTTCGACGCCAAGGCCGGTATCGCCCTGACCGACACCTTTGTGAAGGTGGTCTCCTGGTATGATAACGAGATCGGCTATTCCGATAAGATCCTGTGCCTCATTGAGCATATGTACTCCGTGGATCACAAGTAATCGCATTTCCCCCTTTTCATTTGCTTTCTACCTTTACGTTTTCCTTCTTTTTGTTCCGCCAAAGAAGCCGCCGTCAGGGCGGCTTTTTTGGTGCTCATTTTTTGGAAGCTTTTTGAAGTTCTGAGAAATGCCCCGGCGTGCAGGAAAGACTTTTTTGGACACACAGAGAGCCTGCGGCAAAGCCGCAGGCTCCATCTTCTATGCTTCCTCAATCAAATGCCGGAGCCAACGCCCAGTATTTCCCCAGCGGAGAGGCTCCGTTCCATGTGAGATACCCACCGGTGTTGCCGGTGTCCCGCAGAGCCTTGATCTGGGCCCCTACCTCCTCCGGGCCGTAGGTGTTGTAGGGCTCCCGGATGGCGTTGTAGGCCTGCACCCACGTGCGTACCGCAGCCGGAGATGCCGTCTCCAGCTGTCGCTGGGCCGCCTTCTGGCCGAAGGCATACATGGTCTCGTAGGGGTGCTCCCACGGCAACCAGTCCCCGGAGGCCCCGTAGTGATCCGGATAGGGCATGGCGCTGATGGCGTCCACCACATTGCTGATGGCAGGCCAGTACTGGCCGTAGGCGGTGACGTAGGCCTCGGCGCACTCCCCGAACACATCGGCGGAGACATACACCCCGGCGTCGTGGAGTCGGTCGCAGGCGTACATCAGGAATCGCTGCACCGCCTGGGCTTTGCTCTCGCCGTTTTCGTTGCGGTAGTCAATGGCCCCCTCCTCGAAGGCCCATGTGCCGTCGGGGAAGCGCATATAGTCGAACTGGATCTCGTCAAAGCCCATGAGTCGGGCCGCCTCCAGCCCCAGCTCCACCTTGTACTGCCACACGAACCGGCTGTACACACTGGGCCAGTACATCCCGCCGATCTGCAAAGGCTCGCCGGCCTGATCGGCGATGACGCACTCCGGGTGATCCTCCGCCAGATGGGGGTCATTGAAGGCCGTGATGCGCCCGATGACATAATATCCGGCATCCTTCAGGGTCTTGATGCCCGTCTGATATACCTCCAGCGTGTTATAGGCACTCTCGTAGGCGGAGGGGGAGTACTGCTTCATCACCTCCGAGGGATAGGCGATGGCTCCGCCGTCCATGATGTCCACCACAAAGGCGTTGATACCGCAGGAGTCCGCCACCTCCACATATTCCGCCGCTTGGGCGATGGATTCGTTGTTGAGATACAGGGCCTTCACCTCGCCGGGCATGGGATGGCCCTGAAAGACGGCCTTTTCACGGGGAAGTAGTCCAGCCCCGCGGCGTCGCCGCCGCCCCAACTGTCCCCTCGTTCGGCGTGGAGCTGATAGACCTCCTGATCGTACTGCGCCTTGGCGCTGGGCTCGTCCATGGTGACGTACTCCGCCCGAATGTAGCCGCCCTCCACCTGCCAGCGCCCCACGGCGCCGCTGGCGTCCATATCCTGCCAGCCGGTGACAGTCAGGGCCTCTCCCTTCTGCACCAGCCGTCCCGGCACGGCCCCCGCCTCATCCAGCAGGTTCACCGCCGTGCGGACGTAGATGGTTTTCGTGGCCACCACTTCCTTGGGATCCGTTACCAGCTGCTCACGGGGCAGATAGCCGAAGCTGTCCTCCCCCAGCACCAACCGCACCAGACCGGGATGATCCTTGTCCTCGTCCTCCACCACATAGGTGACCTTCGTCCCCCGTACCGGCTGGGACAGGACGGCCCCCTCGCCGTCGGTGATGTCCGCCGTCAGCCCCTCGGCGGCCACATAGCCCTCCGCCAGCGTCAGGGGCTTTTCCGCCCACCGGCAGAAATACAGCGCCGCCCCGGCTGCACACAGCAGCACGACGCACAGGATGATCCACAGGGCGGTGTGGGGACGCTTCTGAACAGTTTCCTTGGTAGCTTGCATGGACGTACCTCCCGGATTCATTGTCTCCATTATACGGGAAGCGGCGGCGGAAAGCTACCGGAAAATGCTCACTTTCGACAAATTTCATATTTCCTTAAAAAATCGCCGCCGGAGCGTGGACAGCCGGGCGGCGTGCGTGGTATACTGTACGGAGAATTTGTATGGAAAGGGAGTGGCACGGATGAAAAAAACATACCTTGGCTTGATGGGACTGTTCCTGCTGCCGCAGACGGCACTGGCCGTCGATGCCGCCGCCCCGGCAAGCACCAGTGTAAGCTCGCCGCTTGCCGCCCTGTGGCGGGTGCTGCTGACCCCCATCACCGTGCCCCATCTGCCGTGGCAGCTGCCGCTGCTGGCCCCCGTTGCGCTGGTGCTGGTGCTGCTGCTGCTGATCTTCTGCCTGTTGGCCCGCCGTGGCGGCTATCGCCGTGGCTTCCGGGAGGGGGAGCGTGTGGTGATGCGCCAGATGGCCCGTGAGGAGCAGGAGGCCGCCGTGCCGCCCATGCCCCACCGTCCGGCCCCGCAGCAGCCCGCCGCCCCGAAGTCTGCTCCGCAGCCGGAGAAGGCTCCCACGCCCTCGCCTGCGGAGGAGAAAAAGCCCGCCCCTCCGGCAGCAGAAAAGCCGGCATCTCCCGTCCGGGAAACACCGGCCCCCGCCGCCCCGGTCTCTCAGGAGGAGAAGCCGGACGAGCTGGACATCGATCTGCTGTTGGAGGAGATCAAGCGGATGTAGCTCACTTCTTCAGGAAGCCGAACAATCCCTTTTTCTCATAGGGCCGGGCGCTGATGCCCTGCACCTCATAGCCGGTCTTGCCGATGGCGGCCCGCAGGGTCTCCTCGTCCAGCGGCGCCTCACTGAGGATCACCGCCTGCCCCTTGGTGTGGGAGGCGGTGACTTTTTTCACCGGCAGAGCGCCCCGGATGGCATCGCTGACATGAGCCTCGCACATCCCGCACATCATGCCGTCTACCTTCACCGTTGTCTCGATCATATGGATTCCACTCCTTTTGGTTAATGTTATCTAACTGCATCTCAGAAACCAAGCCGCCCGCAGGCGACCTCTGGAACGACTGCATTGTAATCCCCACCGCCGGTTTTGTCAAGAGACGCTCTTGCAAATCCGGCAAGACCCACTTATAATATAGTATACATCCCCCGTAAAACTATCCCCAAGGAGGAGGCTTCCCATGCAGCTCTCTGCAACGAAAAAACTGGTATTCTGCGCCATCTGTGTGGCACTGTGCGTGGTGCTGCCCATGGCCTTTCATGCGCTGGGCTCCGGCACCGTGTTCCTGCCCATGCACGTCCCCGTGCTGCTGTGTGGTCTGGTCTGTACATGGCCCTACGGCGTGGTCTGCGGCCTGCTGGGCCCGATGCTGTCGTCGGTACTGACCAGTATGCCTCCGACGGCGATACTGCCCTCCATGATGGCGGAGCTGGCGGTCTACGGTCTGGTAACGGCGCTGGTGATGCGTCTGGTGCATACGGGGCGGCTCTACGGCGACCTCTATATCGCCCTGTGCTGCGCCATCCCCTGCGGCCGCATCGTGGCGGGCGTGGTGAAGGCATTGACCTTCCCCGCCGGCAGCTGGTCCATGGCAGCGTGGGTTTCCGCCCACATTCTGATCTCGTGGCCCGGCACCCTCATCCAGCTGGCTCTGCTGCCCACACTGGTGGTGGCCCTGACCAAGGCACGGCTGGTGCCGCCCCGCTATTAAAATTTTTATAGCTTGCACAAAATGAGGGTGGCATTTTGCCGCCGGATATGGTAAACTATTCCTGTCAACCTGACGGCTTTGGGCCGCAGGTGTGAGGAGGAATGGAAATGAACCGTCAATACCCCAGACTGGTATTGCGTGACTCGTCCTTCCGCAGCAACGCCCGGGAGACTATCTCCCGCTGCGCCGCCTGCGGAATCCAGGTCTGCGGCGTCATCAAGGGCGTCAATGGCCTGCCGGAGGTGGCCCGCCGCTTCCGGGAATGCGGCGTCACGCAGTTGGGAACCAGTCGTCTGGAGCAGGTGGAGCGCTGCCGCCAGGCGGGCATCCCCGGCCCCTATCTGCTGATCCGCATCCCCGGCCCCACGGAGCTGCCGGAGCTGGTACGGCTGTGTGAAATGTCGCTGCAAAGCGAGCGCAAGACTCTGGACCTGCTGGAGCAGGAGTGTACCCGGCAGGAGAAGCCCCACGCCGTCATCATCATGGCGGATCTGGGCGACCTGCGGGAGGGCTACTGGGACCACGAGGAAATGGTGCAGACCTGCCTGTATGTGGAGCGCCGGCTGCCCCATGTCCACCTGTCCGGCGTAGGCGTGAACCTCAGCTGCTACGGCTCTGTGCGGGCCACGCCGGAGAAGATGCAGATGCTGCTGGCCATCGCCCGCCGGGTGGAGGACGCCATCGGCCGCCCGCTGGAGATAGTCTCCGGCGGCGCCACCAGCTCCTATCCCATGATCCATACCGGCACCATGCCCGCCGGCATCAACCACCTGCGGATCGGAGAAAATATTCTGACGGCGCAGGATATTGCCGATTCCTGGGGCATCCACGATGCAGACTACCTCCGGGACGACGTGTTCCGTCTGGAGGCAGAGGTGGTGGAGGTGAAGGAGAAGCCCACCTATCCCCAAGGAGAACTGGGGGCCGACGCCTTCGGCCGAAAGCCTGTCTATGAGGATCGTGGCCTCCGACTCCGTGCCATTCTGGCGTTGGGCCGGGCCGACGTAGGCGACATGGAGACGCTCCGGCCCACCATGCCCGGCGTCACCGTCGTCGGCGGCTCCTCGGATCACTGTATTCTGGACGTGACCGACGCCCCCCAGCCGGTGCAGGTGGGGGATGTCCTGTCCTTCCGGCTGTGTTACAGCCACGTACTCTATGCCACCCAGCGGGACGATGTTCCCGTGGTGATCTGTCCGTGACCTCCGGGCCAAGCCCGCTGGCGATAAAATTCATCTAAGGAGGAACTCCCCTTTGAACAATGATAACTTTATGGTATTCGTCTATAATGCCATCATCGCCCTGTTTGCGTTCTTCGTGGCGGCCCCCATGCTGCTCAACGCCATCAGTCTTTTCACCGTGCAGAAGCGCTTCGCCAAGGTCATGGTGGACGAGGGCGTGGTGAAGGAGGAGACGGTGCGCCGCCTGCACCCGAAAAAGCAGGTGGCCGGCGTCCTGATCTCCCTGCTGGTGCTGGCCGGTCTGGGCTGGACCTGCACACGGGTGGATATGGGCTATATCTGCGGCTGCATCGCTCTGGTGGCGGGCGTGCTGAAGTACCGGAATATCATCCAGTTCAACAGCCTCACCGTCCAGCGCTTCCGCAATACCTACAAGGATGAAATGGATCTCAATAAGTACAATAAGTACGTGGATTCCCATTTCTAAGAGCGAGCGTATCGCCTGTAAGCAGGGTGTATTTTTACAAACGAGCCTTAACGGCGCAAGCTGTGCGACGGATTTTAACCGCAAACAGATACTGTGAAGAAGAAGGCCCCCGGCATTGCCGAGGGCCTTCTTCTTGTATTGGCCATCAAAGACAACCCCCGGCTCTGCCGGGGGGAAAATAGCCTATGGCGAGGGGCAAAGTAGACAAGAAAAAGTCTCCGAGTTAGAGTAAGGAAAGAGCACATCCATATGCTGATAAGCATCCTGCAGAAGTACAGCGTATCCCAGACTATGGGATACCTGAAAGGAAAGAGCAGCATGATGATATTTGATTGGTATGCGAACCTGAAGTATAAGTACGGGAATAGACACTTTTGGGCAAGAGGGCATTTTGTGGATACGGCAGGACGCAACAAGAAAGCGATCAAGGCGTACATAGAACCAGTTGGAGGACAAAATGTCTGACCAGATTAGCATAAAGGAATTTATAGACTCGTTTACGGGTAGTAAGAATCCCAAGGCATAAATAAAACCCCTTAAGGGCTTCGTCCGCAATAGGCCCTTATAGGGCCGCGTCAAACCTCCGGCTTATCCGGAGATTTTGATTTGAGCCCAAACGCCCCATGCTTTTGCATTGTCTTAGATTCTATCCACCGCAGCGCTCGACCCGCTTGTGTCGCCTTGGCATAACAGGAATGCCCTCTGCGTCTATCGTGCGGCGCGATGCTCACATCGCACCCTACAACGCATAACAAGATATGCAGCGAAGCGGGGTAATTTCGAGAAAGTGTCCCCAATTAACGGGCACGACAGTGGCCGGGAATCGGTTGGCACGACGGTGGGCGGCCGCCGCCCCTTGTGAAATTCTATCGGTAAATGGTGTGTAGGGCGGGGTACCCTCACCCCGCTGCCCGGCCCCCCCACTCCCGGCAGGGCACACGGGTCCTGCCCTACAAAATGTTGCGTTATCGCACTGGACGGACAGAGCCGTCCGCTCCTACAATATCCATCTCCCCATTCCGTCTTGCGATCCCGCCTAAAATGCGGCGTAATAGTCCATGGAAAGGATGTACGCATTATGCTGCTTAAAAAATATACTGTCGGGCGTTTCAGGCCTGCTTCGGCCTGGAGGCCCGGGTACTTCCCTGACGCAGGCCGGAATGCATCACCGCAGCCGGGAGCCTGCAAAGGCTGCCGGAGCTGCTGGCGGACGCCAGGTGCAAAGAGCCCATGATCGTGGCAAGCCGCCGCCAATGCGCCGCACCGGAATTTATTACCATGGCGGAGAGGCTCCCGGCCCGGAGCAGCTTCCACGGCGTTACGGCGGAGACCGGCCTAGACGCCCTGACCCATGCGGTGGAGGCCTACATCGGCCACTTTTATAACACCCGGGAGACCCGAAGCCTTGCCCGGCAGGCGGTAGAGGCCATTTACCGCATGAACCGGGCGCTGGGCATTCCGGAGTGCTTTCCCTGTATTCGGTCGGAGGACCTGCCTCAAATGGCCGCCTGGGCGGAGGCTGACCCCGTATACCCGGTGCCGGTGACTTTCGGCAAGGAGGACTTTATCCGCATGGCCCGTCGGGTGATGCCGTGAACCTTGGCAATTAAAAACGAAAAAAGGGAGGCGGCTTACGAGACGGTCCTGTTTCATAAGCTGCCTCCCTTTTTAATTCCGGGCGTGAAGAGCATCCTTTAATTTTTACGGTTTCGGTGCGCTTTATTCGGTGGTGGTTGGCACCGTATAAATATTGATGTGATTTCCCGCCGGATCCGCCATGCGGAACATATGCCAGCCGTAGGGGCGGAAGAAAGGCTCCTGGGTGACGGCACCGGCTGCCTGCGCCCGGGGATAGATATCCTCCAGAGTCGGCACCTGCAGCTGGAAATGTACGGCGCCGTAGGTTGGGAACGGATTTTCCTGGGTCAGCAGCACCAGCTTTGTGCCGGCGAGATCGTACTTAACGCCCCGGTCCTCCGGCCCCTCGTCCCAGCCATAGAACGGTTGTGTCGCAAATACCTGCTCGTAAAAGGTACGGCAAGGCTCATACTGCTCCGACGGCACATAGAGAAGCAGCTGAAAGTCCAGATATGACATGTTCCTTTCCTCCTATTGTGGATTACGGCGATAGGGTGCAAAGGCCTCGCAGGTATCCCGCAGCACACGGGTGCAGACCTGCTCGCCCTCTTGCAGCAGCTTCGCCTCGTCGACGCCGGTCAAATGATCGTCCCGATAAACAACACGGCCATTGATCATGGTCAGCCAGACGGGGCCGGTGACACCCAGCTTGGCAAGCATGGATGCGGGGTCATGGAGAGCACCGGCGTACTCCAGACGCTGGGCATCGATCATGAAGAGGTCCGCCGCCTTCCCGGCGGCAAGCTGCCCCAGCTCCGGACGTCCGATCATCTCGGCGCCCCCCACAGCGGCCAGCTTCAGCATCTCATAGGGGGAGGGACAACCGCCCCGCTTTTTGCTGAGAAAGGTCTGCATCAGGTATGCCAGGCGCAGGGTATCCAGCATATTGGAGCCGTCGTTGGTGGCGCAGCCATCCACGCCGAGGCTTATGGGTATGCCGGCCTTGCGCATACCGGGGATGTCCAAAATCTCGCTGCCGCCCAGCATGGTGGGGGCGGGGCAGTGGGAAATGCCCATGTGGTTTTCCGCCAGCAGAGCATATTCCTCCGGCAGCGTTTCCCGGCCATGGGCCAGCCAAATGTCACTGCCGACAAAGCCGATGCGGCGGCACCATTCCAGAGAGCGGACACCGAAGCGGCGCACCATGCTGCTGTTTTCCCCCTCGCACAAATGGGTGTGCATATGGACACCGGCGCTGCGGGCCAGGCGTATGGTCTCCAGGAAGGTGTCCTCGGTGCAGTTGATGGGCTGGCAGGGGGCCAACACGATTTGCCGCATGGAGAAAGGCTCCGGGTCGTGATAGAGCGCCAGCAGACGCTGGCAGTCGTCCAGATACTCCGCTGTTGTCTCGCACATCTCATCGGGAATGGTGCTGCCCTTCCAGCGGGGCAGGGTGTTGGTGCCGCGGGCGGCTACAAAGCGAAAGCCCATCAGACGGGCGGCCTCCATCTGCCGGTCCACCCCCTGCTTGCCGGTGGCCGGTGTGTAGCAGTACTGGTGGTCTACCGAGCAGGTGCAGCCGTGCTTAATAAGGTCTGCCATACAGGCGGCGCTGGCATAGAAAATCACATCCCCGTCGATACGGACGAAAACCTTATAGATGTCATCCAGCCACTGCATCAGCGTCAGCCCCGAGCGGTCAATCGTCATCAAATTGCGAACAAAGGCCTGAAAAAAATGGTGGTGTGTATTAACAAGGCCGGGGTAAACATACTTGCCTGCGGCGTCAATGATCTGGGCGTCACCGGCGGCAAGGTTGCTCCCCACCGCTTCAATGCGGTTGCCGCAGATGAGAATGTCGCTGTTATAGAGCACCCGATCCGCCGGATCGCAGGTCACCACAGCATCCGCGTTTCGAATCAGTATCCTCTCACTCATGACGGATCCTCTTGCGGCAGCGTGTCCCGATTTTTCATATTGCGGCGATAGGCCAGCACCTCCACCACATTCTTTTCCTCATCGCAGATCTGGAAAATCCGGTCGCCGTACCAGGTGTCGGTAAGCCCCAGCAGCACCTCCACATCGTCACGGCTCTCCAGCCACGCAAAGCAGGCGTTGACATCCTCGGCCTCAATGGTGGTCAGCGCAGGACCCTGGGGCGTGTTCTCCGTCTTTTGCCGAATATCCGTAAAGCCGCCGGCAGAGCGGAGGCGGCAGCCCCGATCCTCGGGACCCCGATCCCAGGAGGCGACCACGGGCATCTGCATGGAATCCCGGTAAAAGGCGGTGATCTTCTCCAGATCCTCCGCGAAAAGAATGGCGGTATACTCATCGGTAAAGTAGCAGCCGCCGTCATCGGCCCCCATGGGCCGATACTGCTCGGAGCGCTGGTAGACCTCCACCCAGTTGCCCACGGGGTCCTTGATGCAGAAGCTGTATTCGCCCCACGGATGAGACTGCAGGGGGCGGATAACGGTGACCCGAGGCTCCTTTTTCAGGTTGGTGTAGCACAGCTCAATGTCCTTTGCCTCTAACCGCATTCCCGCAGGACCCTGGGGCAGAGTGGGATGGCGGCAGATCAATTCCAAGCGGTTGTCTCCGATCTTGAACTTGCAGCCGCGATCCACCGGACTGGTGTACCAGCCATACATCTGGGGCAGACGCAGCAGATCCCGATAAAAGGACTGCAGGGTGTCAAACTCCCAGGAATAATAAACGATCCTGTATTCTTTGCGCCACATATTTTCCCCTTTCTATCATCAGTGCATCAAAATTTCCTCTCGCACATTGCGCAGATAGGCGTAGATTTCCACCACATTGCCGCTGGGGTCGTACATTTGGAACAGCCGCCGTGCATCAAAGTCCGTGTCACGCAGCACCCCGGCCTCCTTATAGTCCGGGCTTTGGCTGAACCGGTCGTACAGCTTATTGACGCTGCTGGCCTCCAGACCGATCATAGACGGACCCAGGGTGCAGCCTGCCGGACGCCTGCGCAGCAGCAGCTGTGCATCGCCGGCCCGGAGCAGCAGCGCATCTGTCTGCCGCTCCAGCAGCGGAAGCCCCAGCCGGTCGCAGTAGAAGCTCTGCGCCGCCGCCAAATCATCCTCATAAAGCACGCCGGTAAAGGTGCCGGTAAACATATCCGTTTTATCCACATCGCCGCCGCTGCAGGGGCTGTCGTCCTGCAGCAGATGCACCAGATTGCCTTCGGTGTCCCGGAGGGTTACCTGCCGGGCATCCTGAGAGAGGATCTCGATGTGGGGCATTTCCTCCAAAATCCGCTCCATGCACAGAGACAGATCGGAGCACTGGGCCAAAAACTCACTGTGTCCCTGCCGGGGGGTAAAGGGGATCTGGGTGATCTCCAGCCGTCCGCTGCCCATGTAGAAGCGGTAGCCCTTCTGATCGGGGACGATGGACCAGTTATAGTTGGGCTGCAGGCCCAGTACCTCGCGGTAGAAAAAGACACCGCTGTCATAATCCTTCAGGTGCAGAATATATCTGCATTCGTGAAATGTAATATTCATGCCTTCGATCCTTTCGACTGTGATTCCCCGGCGCTTTTCCGGCGCAGGCAGGGAGCGGAGAGCGGATGGGGGTAGGGGGTGCCATTGGCCGCCGGTGCCCGCATCCGCATACCGGTGAGCTTGATGCCGATCAGTGCGGCCAGATAGGGCAGCATCTGGGTCAGCTGCGTGGCGATGCCGAAGCTCTGCAGGCGCATCCGCAGCGCCTGCATCACGCCAAACAGCAGCGTGGCAAGATAGCCGCCGACGGGAGACCACTGGCCGAACTGGTTGGCGGCAAAGGCCATAAAGCCGGACCCAGCGGACATATCATTGACAAACACATTGGCAGAGCTGAGGCACATGACAGCGCCTCCCATGCCGGCAAAAACGCCTCCCAGAAGCACCGCACGCATTCGCAGGCGGTAGACATTGATGCCCAGCGTGGCCACGGCGGCGGGGTTTTCGCCCACGGCACGAATCCGCAGGCCCCATGCGGTTCGATGCAGCAGATACTGCATAACCGCCACCGCCAGCAGACCCAGATAGATGCAGGCCGGGTAGCCGCTGAGCATGGTGCCCGCTATGGGGATGCGGGAGAGCAGGGGAATATTCACGGCCTGAAAGCCCTCAACCCACGGGGAGATGCCGGTGGTGTCCCACAGGGCGCGCATCAGCATATAGGCAAAGCCCGGGCCGAAGAGGTTGAGGCCGATGCCGATCACGATCTGCTGGCCGTTGCAGTAAATGGCCAGCACCCCCAGGATCAGCGCCAGAAATGCACCGGCGGCGCAGCCGCACAGCAGCCCTACCCAGGGGCTGCCCGTATAGTAAGAGCCAACGGCGGCGAGAAACCCGCTGAAGAGCATGGAACCCTCAATGCCGATGTTGATGACACCCGCCCGCTCACTGATGGTGCAGGCCAGAGTGCCCAGTGCAATGGGTGCGGTCAGCCGGATGGCAGAGGCAAAAAAGTTGGCAAATGAGATCCAAAAATCCATTATTCAGCAGCTCCTTCCTGTTTCCGGCCTCGGCCGACACAGCCCTTGAGCCGCTGCCACAGGTGGCCCAGCACATTCCACACATCCGGAGAGGCCACCAGCATGACGATAAAGCCCTGGAGCACGGAGATCATCTCCGTTGTCACCTGGCTGGTCAGGCTCATGCTGATGGAGGCGGAGCGCAGCATTCCAAACAGGAAGGCGCTCAGCAGCACGCCCACAGGCGAATTCATGGCAAGGGTGGCCACGGTAATGCCGTCCCAGCCGTACCCGGGGGAGAAGCCCATGACGAAGCGCTTATATACCGCCAGGCACTGGATGGACCCGCCCAGAGCAAACAGGCCGCCGCTGATGCACATGGCGGCAATCGTCCGGCCATAGATCGGCAGTCCGGCCTGCTGCATGGCACGGGGGTTGCTGCCCATGGCCCGCAGGGAAAAGCCAAAAGGGGTCTTATACAGCATCCAGGTTACAACGACTACGCAGAATAGCGCCACAAGGATGCCGTAGTTAAACTGCGTGCTGGGGAAAATGCGCGGCAAAATGCTGCCCTCGTTCACAACCACGGTCTCCGTGTTGCTGGCGCCGGGACGCTGAAAATAGCTCTTGACAATATACTCCGTCAGCAGTGCGGCGATGGAGTTCATCATAATGGTGGCCACGGACAGTGAGGTCAGGTTTCGCCCGGCAAACAGGGTGGGCAGGAGTGCCCACAGAGCACCGGCCGCAAAGCCCGCCAGCAGCGCCAGCAGCCAGCCCCACGGCGCCGGCAGCGGCACCGTCAGGCCCACAATAACGGAGGCCAGTCCGCCCACCAGCACCTGTCCCTCACCGCCGATGTTGAAAACACCGCTCTGGAAGGCCACCGCCGCACCGAGGCCGGTCATGATCAGCGGCAGCATATATGCCAGCACATTCAGAAAGCTCTTGGTGCTGCCGAAAGAGCCGGTCAGTATGTTCCAGTATACGACCAGAGGATCCCGTCCGGTAAGCCGTATGGTCAGACCGAACAGCACCAGCGCCAGAACCAACGAAAACAGCGACAATCGAATCCTTGTTTTTTTCACAGTGTCCCTCCTTGCGCAGATGATATGTCTCTGCCGATAAGGTGCGGGGCTGAAGGCCAGGCAGGCCTTCAGCCCCGTCAGCGTGTCAAAAAAAGCCTCGCAGAGTTTGCCGCCCGCAGGCGGCAAAAAATTAAAATCATTTTCTCTCGCGACATGTGCGTGAGAGAAAATACCTCTCAGGCTGCCAGTGTGGAATTTGTCCGTCACGGACGGGCAAATTATGCACGCAGCAGACTGCAAGCCTTTTGTCGAAAAACCCGGAGGGTTTTTCGACAGTCTCGCGGGGCCGAAGGCCAGATAGGCCTTCAGCCCCGTGTTGGATTTACGCCGCCTTCCACACCTTTGCTTCTTCAATGGTGCTGGGGACCACGATGGTGCCGTCCTTGATGGCAGCCACCGCTGCATTGTACTTCTCCATCACATCAGCGGGGATCTGATAGGCAGAGCCGTCAAAATCCAGATACAGGCTGTCCTCTGCCAGACCCTTTTCAATGGCACCGGCGGTGAACTTACCGTCAATGACATCCTGAATCGCTTCCTGGGCGCAAGCGGGGAAGTCCCGGATGGCGCTGGCAATGTTGGTCTGGGGGGCGTCCGCATTCAGGTTGCCGTCAAAGAAGACGGTCAGGAAGTTCTTCTCCTTGCCGGCATTGAGGATACCCAGGCCGCCGGCGCTGGCGGTGTGGTATATCAGGCTGGCGCCCTGCTCATGCATGGATGTGGCCAGCTCATAGCAGCCGTTGACCTCTGCCCAGCCGTTGGCATAGTCCACCAGCACCTGGCAGTCAGGGTTAGCATAGTGGGCTCCGGCGATCATACCGGCAGCGCCCAGATTGCACAAGGGGATGTCGTGGGCGCCAATAAAGCCCAGAGTATTGGTGTCGGACAGGCTGGCACCCAGGAAGCCGGCCAAAAAGCCCAGCTCCTGATCACGCCATGTGTAGCTGCGGATGTTGTCACCCTCCACCACAGCGTCCAGGATCACAAACTTCTGCTGCGGATAGTTGGGGGCCACATTTTCCAGGCTGGAGCTCTGGCTGCCGCCCAGGCAGATGATGAGGTCGCAGTCTCCACTGTCGGCATAGCCGGATATCAGACCCTCGTACTCGGCGTCATCCTTGGGCTCGGAATATACCCACTGGATGCCCATGGTGCTCTCCGCTTTCTTCATGCCGTCATACAGCGCATCGTTAAAGGACTTATCTCCCAGGCCGCTGGAGGCGAACACAACGGCGACCTTGGTGCCTTTCTCGGAATCGTCACCTGCCGGATCCTTGTCGGACTTCCCGCAGGCCGCCAGGGACAGCATCGAGCAGACCACCAGCAGCATGGACAGCCACTTTTTCACATTTGTAAACTTCATCTTAGTTCCTCCTTGGTTAGTTCTAAGCTGCCGTTTAATCGGCAGCAGGATCAATAAAGGATCGATCAGTGGGCTTCGCCCAGCATCATGCGTCCTAAGGCCTCACGGGTGGCATTGTCTGCATCCACAAATCCCATGATCTGCCCACGGAACAGCACCATGATCCGGTCTGAGACCTTGATCAGCTCATCCAAATCGCTGGAAATGAGCAGCACGGCGCAGCCCTGTTCCGCCGCTGCCAAAATGCGGCCTTGGATGTAATCCGCCGAGGCGATATCAACACCCCGGGTAGGCTGTGCGGCAATGAGCATCCGGCAGCCCCGGTCAAGCTCCCGGGCGACGACGATTTTTTGTTGATTGCCGCCGGAGAGCGTGCCGACCACAACCGACTCATTGGTGGCCGCAATGCTGTAATCGGCGATCTTAGCCTGCGCATCACGGCGGGCGGCCGCCCAGTCCTCCAGCAGCGGGCTTTTGGCATAGGGCTTTTCGTCGTAGGCATTCAGCAGCATATTTTCAAAGAGCCGCATACTGAGGATGAGACCCATGCCTTGCCGGTCATCGGGAATGCTGCCCACGCCGGCATCGCGAATCTGCTTGGTCGTGCGGCCGGTGATCTCCCGCCCGTCCAGCAGAATGCTGCCGGAGGAGGAGCGGCAAAGGCCCAGAAGGGCCTGCGCCAGAGGCGTCTGTCCGTTGCCCTCGATGCCCGCTACGCCCAGCACCTCGCCGGAGCGAATGGAAAAGGTAACATTTTGCACAGCGGCGCCGCCACGGCTCTGCACGCTGAGGCCCTTTACCTGCAGCACCTCTTCCTCCCCAATGGGGTGGGGCCGACGGCGCCCGGTAGGAACCGTTTTGCCCACCATCATCTGCGTTAGCTTTTCCATGCCGGTTTCCTGAGGGGTGGTGGTGCCGATGATCCGGCCCTGCCGGATCACGGTCATGCGGTCTGCAATTTGATAGACCTCCCGCAGCTTATGCGTAATGAAAATTGTGGACTTGCCCAGCTCCCGCAGGCGGCGCAGCACATCAAACAGCGCGTCGGACTCCTGAGGCGTCAGCAGGGCGGTGGGCTCGTCGAAAATCAAAATGTCCGCCTTGCGATACAGCAGCTTGACGATCTCCACTCGCTGGCGCTGCCCAATGGTCAGTTTGTCCACTAGCGCATCAGGGTCTATATCTAAGCCATAGGAAGCGGCCAGCTCCCGGATACTGCGTGACGCTTCCTGCTTTTTCAGCCGTCCGCTTCTGGTCCTGGCCTCCTGCCCCAGGGTAATGTTTTCCGCCACCGTCAGGTGCGGAATCAGCATCAGTTCCTGGTGTACCATACCGATGCCGTGGGCAATGGCGTCAGCAGGGCTTTTCAGCACCACTGGCTCGCCGGAAAGGAACATCTGACCCTCATCGGGCTGCTCGATGCCGTAGAGCATTTTCATCAGTGTGCTCTTTCCTGCACCGTTTTCCCCCAGAAAGGCGTGTACCTCGCCGCGGCGCAAGGTGAAATTGATGTGATCGCTGGCCTGTACGACACCGTTATAGCACTTGCACAGGTCAACACACTGCAAAACAACGGGGGCCTCGGTGGCGGTTTGCGTGTGTTCGGCTATCATAGGCTCCTCCTTTCAGGGTCGCTCCCTCCATTGGTTGATACGGACAAGCAGTCCGGTTCTTTTCCATGGGTGGTATTTTGCGTGAACTCATTATACGCCAGCACCCGTAGAATTTGAAGAACAAATAAGCGATGCAAAGCCATCGGTAAGACCGATGGCTTTCAGGTAAAAACAGGGTTTTGGGGAAGTTGATTTATAATGTTGGAGGTTGCTTTTTAACAAAAATGCTGCTAAAATCAGGAAGATGTCCCACAATTACCATTCCAGCGGTGTCGGTTGGGGCAAACAGTGGCGAGAGGTCTCCATCTGCGGCAACAGCGCAAGTATGAGGTGAAAACGATGACATTAAAGCAAATACTATATGTCCGGGCCGTCAGCAAGGCAGGCTCTATCGGCAAGGCAGCAGAGTCGCTGTTCATCTCCCAATCCAGTCTATCCGAGTCGATCCGAAACTTGGAGCGGGAATATGGTATGGTTCTTTTTGAGCGAACCAGTAAGGGCATATCGCTGACGCGCCAGGGAGAGGCATTCCTGAAGGACACACAGCTGCTGACAAATATCTACCAGGATTTGGATGACAAGTATAAAAACCACAAGGGGGAGTGCGAGTATTTTTGCGTATCCTCCCTGCACCATGTCTCCGGTATCGATGCCTTTGAGCACATTGTATGTCAGCCTAAGAATCAAAAATATCATCTGGGATATTTTGAGGGAAACATGGATCAGGTGCTGCAGGATGTGGAAACGAATCGCTCCGACATCGGCGTGCTGTTTTTCACCAGCGACAGCCGCAGCGCCATTATCAAGGCATGCAATCGGCGGAATATATTTTTTCAGCACCTGAAATATGATCTGCTGCATATTTACATCCAGAATACGCATCCCTTAGCCGAGTGTAAAAGCGTTACACTGGCGGACATCCAGCAGTACCCGTTTATTTCTTATGAGGAGTGTCATCCCTCCTCGGCCCGATTCACGACGACCAGGCGCCAGTGGAACCCCCAGCAGCAGGTCATCTCGGTATCCGACCGGGCGATGGCGTATTCACTGCTGGCACTGGGCGATGCCTATGTGACCGGCTCTGGCTATCTGACACAAGAGGATCGCCGCCGCGCCTTGGTCAGTGTGCCCATCACGGATTTGGGGCAAATCGAGATCGGGTATATCTGTAACCCCTCTCGAGTACTGTCAGAATTGGCGCTGGAATATATTGAGTGGCTGAAGATAATTACCGTGTGACAGGCGCTATTCGCCCTATAGGCAAGCCGTATTTACCGCAAGGGTAAGGATATGCGGCCGCCTCGCTTCATGCCCTCACCCATAGAGGAAAAATAGGCAAAGAAAAAGATCCTGTTTTCGATAGAAAACAGGATCTTTTGGAGCTGCTGGGCGGATTCGAACCGCCGACCTCATCCTTACCAAGTGATAAAAGTCCTCCCAGCCCTTGATTTGTAAGGCTTTGTGGGCATTTTTACCGCAAAAAGGATGCGGTCGGAAACTCTTTGTTCCATGTGTTCCACCCGTTCGTTTTCCCGTGTGGGTCAAGGTGTGGGTCAGAGCCACCGGCATCGTCGGTGTGGGTCAACTTTCTCTGGCAGTGGAATGGTCACATTTTGCGCTGCTGGAAACAATGAAAGGGTATCAAAACGAAGAAATAGAGCCACCGGGCGGGACCCTCCCGCCGGGTGGCCCTGTAACTTCTGGCTATGTTTCCCGTATGGGGGGCAAATGCGGGTCATGCGGAGAAAGCGGAGAGGGTGTTCTGGGGAATACCGGAGTTCTCCTCCTGTTGTTTCGTCCAAGTGACAAGGGTCATTGCCTCGACAAAAAGCGCTCTTTTTTGTTGCTGCGTAATAGTGGGTGCCAAATTACTGGCAAATATCAAACAGAACTCCGTGTAGGCCACACTATCCTCGGAGGGCAGTGAAAAACATCCTCCGTCCTGCGCTGCCACCCTGACAGCTTTGTGTTCGATTATTTCTGTGTTTTCTTCTTACCCTTTACAATCAAGCCTTATTAAAAAAGCAGATAAACACATCGATACTTCTAAGCCGGACAATGGAGACTACACCATGACGAACATATTGTAGTGCTTCATCAAGCGGATGTCCTCTTTGGATATCACCAACTCTTGAACCAGTGTCTTATCGATGGAAAGCGGTGTTTTGCTGAGAAGTCGCTTGGCTGCAGAGGGCATCAACGGGCGGCAGGAGATGCCGTAGGTCAGCACCCACTTCTGGTCGTCGTCAATATAGGGCCGGGGGATGCCGATCTGGTATTTGTCCATGGGCATATCGTTGTTCTCAAAAAGCATGGCGCTGAATGCCTCATAGTGGGTCAGGATGCCGCGGTAGCTGCTCTCGCAGATCCGGTAGTGGGCCAGATCCTTGATATTCATGTACATGAGGACTTCGGCCTTGTTGCTTTCCTCCGTAGGAAATATGTCGATAACAGTGCATTGGGCGCGGTTGACCCGGCCATCGAAGAAATACATATATAGCTGGGAGACACCACGGAAAAAGGCGGGCACCTCCGCATTGTACTCCTGATTGATGTCCGGCGTGTTGCGGTGCAGCAGATCATAGATGCTGATCTTCAGGGCATTGGCAATGTCGTAAAGCGTGGCGATATCCACGGATATCTGGCCATTTTCGTATTTGGAGATGGCAGAACGCGTCTTGTAGATAGCCTGAGCCAACTCGTCCATCGACATGCCCGACTCTTGCGGGCGTAGCGGATTCGGCTGCCGACTTCTTTTGTGATACTTTCTCTTTCGGTGCCCATAAGCGATTTCCTCAAAATCAATCCATGCTTACTTTTTCACAATTTTTTAATGATTATATCAAAAAGTACCAAATGTGTCAATAAACGTTCTGCACAGGAAACAAAAATTGCACAAACTGTTCCGCAGGGGGAACAGGCGGCAAATTGCCACACGCTCCGCTTTTCGTTATAATGGAGACTAAGTTAAAACTAACGCGCGTAAAACTGTGCAAAATCACAATCATGTCATGTTAAAATTAGAGAGGTGTACAAAATGAAGGCCAGAGCTGATACGTTGTTCTATGGTGGCAAGATCTACACGATGGAGGCGCCGGATATCTGCAAGGACGCGGTAGTGCTGAAGGACGGCAAATTTGCCTACGTGGGCACGAAGGAGGAGGCGCTGGAGCACTTTGACTGCGCGAAGTGCATCGATCTGCAAGGCAAGACCGTGCTGCCCGGTATGGGCGACTCCCACCTGCACTTCTTCGCCTTCTGCCAGACCTATACCACCGTGGATCTGGGCGGCGCCACCTCCCGTGACGAAGCACTGCAGCTGCTGCGTGACCGCGCGGCGGAGACGCCCAAGGGAGAGTGGATCAAGGGCTCCAACTTTGACCAGTCCAAGTGGAAGGACTGCGAGGACCAGCTGCCCACCCGTCTGGATCTGGATGAGGCCAGCACCGAGCATCCCATCGTTATCAAGCGCGTATGCCTGCATACGGCGGTGGCCAATACGATGGCGCTGGAAAAGGCCAACATCACCAACGGCTATGTATTCGGCCCCGGCGGCATGGTGGAGCTGGATGCCGACGGCAGACCCAACGGCATTTTCCGTGAGCAGGCCTCCAAAATCTACGACAACCTGATCCCCGATCCGTTTCTGGTGCCCACCACCCGCGAGAAGTGCATGAAAAAGGGGCTGGCGCTGGCCTCCAGTCTGGGTGTGACCATGATGCACACCTATGCCGCGGCGATATGGCACTATGACGAGGATTTTGCGGACTATGTGGCCCGCAGCGACCGCGGCGAGCTGCCGGTGCGTATGTCCGTGTGTCTGGACTATATGTTCGATCCGGAGCACCTGACGGCCGAGCAGCGGAGCGATCCCTACCGCGCCGCGCGGATGGGAAGCTTCAAGAGCTTCTCTGACGGCTCTCTGGGTTCCCGTTCCGCCAAGCTGTACACCGACTACGTGGACGATCCCGGCAACACCGGTATTCTGGTCATCAGTCCCGAGGATCTGGCCAAGAGAATGTACGAGGCATACCGCCACGGTCTGCAGCCCGCCACCCACTGCATCGGCGACGAGGCACTGGAGGTCACCTTGGACGCGGTAGAGTACTGCCTGCAGCAGGGACTGAAGGACGGCATGACGCCGGAGGAGCAGGCCAAACGCCTCCCCTTCTGTCTCATCCATGCCCAGATGGCTACGCCGGAGCTGATCGAGCGCATGAAGAAGCTGCCCCTTGTGCTGGATATCCAGCCCACATTCCTGATGACCGATTTGCACTGGATCGAGGATCGCGTGGGCAAGGAGCGTGCCGCGCTGAGCTATCTCTGGAAGACGTATCTGGATGCGGGGCTGATTATGGCCGGCGGCTCCGATGCGCCGGTGGAGAGCTTCAATCCCTGGATGGGCATCTACGCCGCCGTGACCCGTCAGGATATGGACGGATATCCCGTGGGCGGCTATCATCCCGACGAGAAGATATCCGTGTATGATGCGGTGTGCATGTACAGCAAAAATGTGGCCTACGCCAACGGCAGCCAGGATCTGATGGGCACCATCGAGGCCGGCAAGTTCGCTGACATGGTGGTCATCGACCGTGACATCTTCCACATCCCCGAAAACGACATTAAGGATATTCAGGTGCTGAACACCTACATGGCCGGCATCGAGAGATATCACCGCGACTGATATGCGCGGCACAACAAACAAAGGGGCTAAGACATGAAATTACATTCTTTTGACAAGGTCAAGCAGTTGACGGAGGATATGGTCGCCATCCCCAGCATCAACAAGGAGCCGGGCGGCGAGAGCGCCGTAGCCCGCTATATGCAGGACTTCTATATGTCCCTACCCTACTTTCAGGCGCACCCCGAGCAGGTCAAGTGCTTCCAGACCAAGAACGACTTCGTGGTGCGGCATAGTACGCTGGCCTATGTGAAGGGCACCAAGGGCAATTCTAACCGCACGGTCATCCTCATCGGCCACATCGACACCGTGGGGGTGGACGATTTTGGCACCATCCGCGAGTATGCCTTCCGCTGCGAGGAACTGCCCGCCAAGCTGCGCGAGACATTCGTGCTGCCTCAGGAGGTCATTGACGACATCGAGTCCGGCGAGTATCTGTTTGGCCGCGGCGCGCTGGACATGAAGTCCGGCGTAGCCGGCCATATGTACCTGATCCAGTATTTCTCCGAGCATCCCGAGGAGCTGGATGGCAACCTGCTGGCCATCGGCGAGTGCGACGAGGAGGACAACTCCAAGGGCATCATCACGGCTCTGGACCTGCTGGAGGAGCTGAAGGAAAAAGAACACTTCGAGTATGTGGCGTGCATCAACGCCGACTACTCCACCAACTACGCCCCCGGCGATGAAAACCGCTACATCTATTACGGCAGCATCGGCAAGCTGCTGCCCTGCTTCGCCGTGTTCGGCAAGGAGGCCCATGTGGGGCAGGCCTTCAGTGCACTGGACCCCAACCTGGTGCTGGCCAACATCACGCGGAAGATGTGCCTGAACACCGGCCTGTGCGACATCGCCCAGGGCGAGGTCGCCATCCCGCCCATCTCCCTGAAACAAATGGACACCAAGGGCCCCTACACCGTGCAGACGGCGCTGACGGCCTTCGGCTACTACAACTTCTTCACCCACGGCTGGAGCCCTGCCATCGTGCTGGAAAAGAGCAAGCAGATGGCTGTGGAGGCCTTTGACGAAACGGTGGAGTACCTGAACGCCCAGTACAAGCGCTTCTGTGAGCTGAGCAAGGTGGACTTCCATCAGCTGCCCTGGAAGACCCGTGTTTACACCTGGAACGAGTTCTACAACGAGCTGGCCGCTGCGCACGGCGAGGCGTTCAAGAAGGCCATTCACGAGTTTGCCGTGAAGCTGCATAAGGACGACCCCGAGCTGGATCTGCGGCTGTTCGGCCTGCGTGTGGTGCAGGAGGCTTGGAAGTGGTCTGAGGACAAGTCCCCCGCCGTGGTAGTGTTCTTCGGCTCTATCTTCAGCGCCCGTATCGAGATGACCGGCCGCACGGCCAAGGAAAAGGCTCTGCTGGGCGCGGTGGAGAGCGCCATCGAGGTGGTGCGGCCCGAGGCCCAGCGCCAGATCAAGACCCGTATGTTCTACCCCTACATCTCGGACTCCAGTTTTATGGCCGTGTGCGACGATACGCTGGCTATTCAGGCACTGGAGACGAATATGCCTCAGTACGGCGTAAAATACACGCACCCGGTGGATAAGATCCGTCAGATCGACGTCCCCGTTGTCAATATCGGTACCTTCGGCCGCGACGGACACATGCTCACCGAGCGCGTGGATATGCGGCAGACGTTCCAGAATGTCCCAAATATCACCTATGAGACGGTGAAGCGTCTGCTGAGCTGAGAGATCTTCCCCTACCCACTGAGAAATCCAGGCAAAAGCACAGAAAACGCACAGACACAAAACGCGATCCCAGAGAAAACCACAGAAAGCGCACAGACGCAAAACGCAATCCCAGAGAAAACCACACATTGCTTCGCGTGAAAGGAGAAAAAGTATGGCTATTTTGAAGGTGATTCAAGACTTCGGCAACTGGTTCTGGGGCATTCCCATTCTGATCCTCATCGGCGGCGGGGGCCTGTTCCTGACCATCTATCTGGGCTTCCCCCAGCTCCGGCACTTTGGCTACGCCATGAGCCAGACCTTCGGTAAGGTGTTTGCCAAGAAGGAAGAGGGTAAGGTCCGTCCCATTTCCGCCGCATTCGCGGCGCTTGCCTGCGCCGTCGGCGCCTCCAATATCGTCGGTGTGCCTGTGGCCATCGCCCTGGGCGGCCCCGGCGCCGTGTTCTGGATATGGGTCCTGGCCATCCTCGGTATGTGTACCAAGTACTGCGAGGTCGCGCTGGGCATCAAGTACCGCCGTAAGAACGACGTGGGCGAGTGGGTCGGCGGCCCGGCTTACTACCTGCGCGGTCTGGGCAAGAAGATCGGCGTCGTGTTCGGCGTCGGCTACGCCTTCTTCTTCATGATTGAGCTGGTTCCCTCCCTGGCCTCTCAGGGTGTCTCCGCTGCTGAGCAGTTCAACGTGTTCGGCGCAAACCAGACTATCACCGGTATCATCATTGCTGTTCTGGTGGGCGTGATTCTGGCCGGCGGCTTCAAGCGTGTGTCCAGCGTCACCGACATTCTGGTTCCTGTGATGGCCTGCCTGTACGTGGCGGGCGCGCTGGTCATCATCTTCGCCAACGTGGGTGAGCTCCCCGCTGTTTTCAGCATGATTTTCCAGAACGCCTTCACCGGCCACGCCGCTGTGGGCGGCTTCACCGGCGCTACCATTATGGCAGCGATCCGCTGGGGCGCCGCCCGTGGTGTGTACTCCAATGAGGCGGGCGTGGGCTCCACCATTGCCGGTCACTGCACCGCCGAAACGGATCACCCCATCCGTCAGGCCCAGTTCGGTATCTTCGAGGTCTTTATGGATACCATCGTCATCTGCACCATCACCTCTCTGGCCGTTCTGGCCTCCGGCGTGTGGACGCAGGAGGGACTGAGCTCCGGCCAGCTGGCACTGGCTGCGTTCCAGTCCGTGTTTGGCAACTTCGGCGCTATCTTCGTCGCCGTCACGGTGTTCCTGTTCGTGTTCTCCACGATCATCTCCGCCGGCTTCTTCGGTCAGATCCAGGCTGAGATCCTGTTCGGCCGCAAGTTCTCCAAGGTATGGGTGTATATTTATCCCCTGTTCATCTGCATCGCCTGTGCGTTCTCCAACGTGACCACCATGTATATGATCCTCGACGGCTTCCTGGGCGTGGTCGTCATCCTGAACATGATTGGCCTGGTGTTCATGTGCAAGCAGGTGAAGGATCTGCAGAAGGAGTATTACAATACTCCCGGTATGTACTATCTGGCTGACAAGGCTGCCAAGGAAGCCAAGAGAGCCAAGAAGGCGGCAAAGTAATGGCTGACGCACTCTGCGGCAGGTAGCAATATAAGTAAAGCGTAGGGAGCCGGTCATTTGACCAGCTCCCTACGCTTTATGACTCCTTCAGCCACCGCTGGAAGTCCTCCAAGGCGATGGTCCCCTCGTCGCATTCCTTTTTCTGCGCTCTGGCTTGTTCGCTCCAAGCGTAGAAATCCTCATCGGATATGCGCCCGGCCTTGATCCACGCAAAGCGCCGCTTGTATTCCTTGCGGTAAGCCTTGAAGATCGGGTCATCCGACCGCTTCTTCGTCCACTGTTTGAAAGCCCCGATCTCCCGACAGACCTGCTCTCCTCTTGGAACAGGCCGCTCGC
>ENA-OWRJ01000065-OWRJ01000065.1-human-gut-metagenome-genome-assembly--contig:-NODE-65-length-144721-cov-9.218254_pt1 | contig 144721 bp, 125 predicted proteins | sample MGYA00248269_ERZ651897 | MGnify/ENA primary metagenome ERZ651897 (study PRJEB26924, sample SAMEA4378252) | human gut metagenome | biome: human gut; feature: human-associated habitat; material: faeces...
GCGCCCGCAGGCGCGTGTCGGAGCGCAACCGCCGTAGGCGGCTCTTAGCGCGGAGACTGAAGGTGGCCCGCAGGGCCGGATGAAGGGAAGCCTACCGGCAGCAACCCATTGACGGGTGACTGCGGAAACTCCGCCCTCATCAGTCAGCGGTCAGGGCCGCTGACAGCTTCCCCCGAGGGGGAAGCCGCCCTACATGCGTCGGGGGTGACGCCCCCTACAACAATGCTAAAATGACAATGACCATATAAAAGGACCGAACCAATGAAAGTAGTATCCGTTAAATTTAAAGAGAACGGCCGGGCGTATTATTTTGACCCGGGCGAGTTCAAGATCAAGGAGGGCGACTTTGTCGTCGTCACGACGGCCCGCGGCACCGAATGCGGCGAGGTCGTCCGCGCCGCGCATGAGGTGCCGGGATTCTCCCGCGAGGTCAAGCCGGTCATCCGCGTGGCCGACGCCGTGGACGTGCGCCGTATGCGCCAGAACCGCGCCGATGTGCAGCAGGCGTACCATATCTGTGAGCAGCGCATTGCCGCCCACAACCTGAAAATGAAGCTGGTCGATGCCGAGTACACGCTGGACCGCAGCAAGCTGGTGTTCTACTTTACGGCCGACAACCGCGTGGACTTCCGCGAGCTGGTCAAGGACCTGGCGTCCCAGTTCCACACCCGCATCGAGCTACGCCAGATCGGCGTGCGCGATGAGAGCAAGATGCTGGGCGGCCTGGGGCTTTGCGGTCAGCCGTTCTGCTGCAGCCGGTTTTTGAAAAACTTCCAGCCTGTGTCCATCAAGATGGCGAAGGAGCAGGGGCTGAGCCTGAACCCCGCCAAGATCAGTGGGTCGTGCGGACGCCTGATGTGCTGTTTGGCTTATGAACAAAAGAGCTATGAATACCTGAACTCGATCACGCCGCAGGTGGGCAGCATCGTCCGCACGCCGGACGGCGAGGGCACGGTCATTGAAGTGAACGTGGTGGCGGGCACACTGAAGGTGCGCTCCAACGTGGAAATTCTGGCACCGCGCATCTATAAGCGCGACGAATGCGTCTATGTCCGCGGCGGCAAGCGCACACCGCTCCCCGCTGATAAAGAGGACAAATAACGGACTACAGCGGTAGTTAGTTGCGGCTTACCGTTGAAAAAATTCAAGATATGGCACTTGCCAAATCAGTCGTAATGTGATACACTAAATACAACGCAGTAGGCAGAGCAAACCGACTGTGTGCCATCCCGGGGAGCAGCCGTGCAGGGCCGGGAGGGTACAAACTATAGATTCAGCACGGAGATAAGGAGTTCACGATGGCTCATACCGTTTCCAGCGAGTGCGTTGCTTGCGGTGCATGTGTTGACACCTGCCCCGTTGGCGCAATCACCATGGAGGACAAGGCTGTTGTCGATGCAGCTTCCTGCGTTGACTGCGGCGCTTGCGAGGGCGTTTGCCCCACCGGTGCTATCCAGGCTGAGTAAGCTACATTAGCACATTCCGCGCGGCCCCCAGGCAAAGGGGGCCGCGCGTTTTTTGTTTTTAGAACAGGAAAACGCCTGTTTGCCTTTTGCATCGTAGGGTGGGGTCTTGACCCCACCATGGAGGAACACAGTTGCGCAAGTAAGACTGATAACGAAATTACTTAAAGAAAGGTAACTGTTGCTCCTATCAAAATTAAATATGTGTGAGAGGACAAGCCTTTCAGTTCATAGACGTTCAGAAATGAGCGTCTATTTTTTTACCCAAATGAAAGGAGAATCAAAAAATATGAATAAGATACTGAAACGATTGTTTACAGGTGTTCTCACCCTTGCAACCGTCTTTACCGCACTACCTACAACTGCTGTTCATGCTGCGGAAACGCAATACTGGACAGCATCAGAGGAACGTGTCGGAATTGTTGAGAAAGTAATGAATGACGGTTCTATCGGCTCTACATTCAACGAGGGGCATATGACCGTCGAGGGCGAGGACGCTTACTGTATCGACATCAACACAGGCTTTAAGAATGGATATAAGACTAGAGCTGACGCAAGTACACGCATGACTGTCGACCAGATAGCTGACGTTGCTTTATCTCTTGAATACGTCAAACAGTATACGAAAAGTCATACAGGATTGAACAGCCAGCACGCCTATCTTTTAAGACAGTTAGTAGTCTGGCAGAGATTGAGCGTCCATCTTGGGTGGAGCTGTGACAATGTACGAGCTTCCTATGATGAAATCTCAAAATCCGTGCAAGATGAAGTATTCGCCGGAGCGAAAGCCTTTGTAGCAGCAAATAAAGGACGCTATGACTGTTACGGTTATATCTACACTGGTGAGGGGCAGGATTTAGGACAGTTCTATGCAAAGTTGGCTGTCGGGAATGGCAAGATTCAGAAATCTTCCAGTAATACCACAGTTACGAACGGGAATAACTGCTATTCCCTCTCTGGTGCGACTTATGGTGTCTATTCTGATAAAGGCTGCACGAAATCTGTTGTCACACTTACGACAAATGCCAGTGGAAATACTGACACTGTGGAATTAAGAGCTGCAACATACTATGTGAAAGAAACGAAAGCCCCAAAAGGATTCCAGTTAGATAAGAACGTCTATACTATGACGGTCAAAGCTGGTGAAACTTCTACATTGAAAGTCAGCGACACACCAAAAGTCACAGACACTTTGGTTGAGCTTTTCAAGATTGATATGGAAACTTCCAAAGCTACGCCACAGGGTAACGCTTCTTTGGAGGGTGCAGAGTTTGTCTGGAAGTATTATGACGGATATTACACAAAAGACAATCTTCCATCAGAACCAACACGCACATGGACGACAAAGACAATCGCTGAAAAAGACAGCAAGAATGAAGTCCATTACATCACAAGATTAGCGGATTCCTACAAGGTGTCTGGTGACAGTTTCTATACACAGAATGGTACTATCTGCTTGCCGCTTGGTACTATCACTGTAGAAGAAAAGGCAGCTCCAAACGGTTACTTATTGGAGGGTGCTTATATGCAGGCTGCCGGAAGTTTTGAACAGATAAAAGGTGTCTATGTGTCACAGATTACAGAAGATGGGGAGCTTGCAGCATTAAGCGGCAGCAACCAGTATTCCGTATCAGACAAGGTTATCCGTGGCGGTGTCAAAATCCAGAAACGTGACCTTGAAACCAAAGATACAAAGGCACAAGGCGGTGCGACTTTGAAAGATACTGCCTTTGAAATCATTTCCTTAAATGATAACGCTGTCTTGGTAGATGGCAAGCTATACAGCAAAAATGAAGTCGTCAAGACAATCCATACAGGTGTTGACGGTATCGCTGCAACTGCCACTGATACATTACCATACGGAAAATACCGTATTGAGGAAAGCAACGCACCAGAGGGATATTTGACAGATGGTGCAAAACCGATTGAATTTGAAATCACAGAAGATGGCAAAATCGTGGATTTAACAGATGAAACACATTCCATCTACAATCAGATTAAACGTGGTGATTTGGAGGGTGTGAAAATTGGTGATGGTACTCACAAGCGACTTGCGAATGTTCCCTTTAGGATCACAAGCAAGACGACTGGTGAAAGCCATATCATTGTGACAGATAAAAACGGTCAGTTTTCCACTTCCTCTGACTGGGTATCTCATAAACAGAATACCAATGCTGGAAAGACCAGTGAGGACGGTATCTGGTTCGGTACTTCCACACCAGACGACAGCAAAGGTGCATTGCTCTATGATACTTACACAATCGAAGAATTACGCTGCGTTTCCAACAAGGGAATGACACTGATTCCGGCGTTTGATGTGGTGGTATCAAGAAATAATGTAGTTATTGACTTGGGTACTTTGACAGATGATTATGAGCCAGAAATCTCTATCCATACGACTGCCACAGATAAGGTGACAGGTGAAAAATCAATCGTTGCTGGAAAGAGCGTGACTATCGTTGATACTGTGACTTTAGATGGTCTGACAAAAGGCACGAAATATCAGTTGAAAGGCTGGCAGATGGTGAAGTCTGAAAATGCACAGCTTTTGATTGACGGGCAGCCTGTAGAAAGTGGCTATACCTTTACTGCGGAAGATTCCAGTATGGAAGTCGAGATTGCCTTTACATTCAATGCTTCTTCTCTTGCAGGGAAAGACCTTGTGACCTTTGAAGAATTATACGATTTATCCAATCCAGACGAGCCTACAAAGGTAGCGGAACATAAAGATATTGAGGACGAGGGGCAAACGGTGACGATTACGGAACGTATCATCACTATGCACACAACCGCTACCGACAAGGCAACAGGTAAAAAGACAATCGAAGCTGGCAAGGACGTAACTATCGTTGATACTGTGACTTTAGATGGACTTGAAAAAGGCGTGAAATACACCCTTAAAGGCTGGCAGATGGTGAAGTCTGAAAATGCAGAACTTATCGTGGGTGGTAAACGTGTAGAAAATGACCTTACCTTTACTGCCGAGGATTCTAAAATGGAGGTTCAGATTGAGTTTACATTCAATGCTTCGGAGCTTGGCGGCAAAGAGCTTGTGACCTTTGAAGAATTATATGACGTAACCAATCCAGACAATCCTATCAAAGTAGCTGAACATAAGGACATCAAGGACGAGGGGCAGACGGTAACTGTCAAAGAAAAACCAGAATCCCCTACGACACCAGAAGAACCTAGTACACCAACAAAGACAAGTGATTCACCAAAAACAGGTGACAACACGCCATTTGTCGCATTGTTCGTCATGATGGGAATTTCTGCTGCTGGTCTTATCTTTGCCGGATATAAGAGATTTGGCAGAAAAGGAAACAGATAATGAGCCTGACACTTGGGAGCCTGTTTGATGGAATCGGTGTATTCCCTCTTGCGGCTTCTCGTCATGGGATTATTCCTGTATGGGCGAGTGAGATTGAAAAAGTACCGATTTCCATTACGAAAAGGCATTTTCCCGATATGCTCCACTTGGGGGATATTACGAAGCTGAAAGGCTCTGAAATACCTCCGGTGCATATCATCACATTCGGCTCACCTTGTCAGAATCTCTCCACAATCGGATTCCGTGAGGGACTGGCAGGAAGTAAATCGGGGCTTTTCTATCATGCAATCAGAATCATAAAAGAAATGAGGTGTGCGACCAATGGCATATTTCCAGTTATCGCTGTTTGGGAAAACGTCGCAGGAGCGTTTTCATCAAATCACAGGCTGGACTTTAAATTCGTGCTGGAATCATTCACAGATTCCGAGATTCCAATGCCTGATTCTGGAAGATGGGCAAAATGCGGAATGGTTAGAGGGAGTGTCGCTGATGTCTGCTGGCGCCTCTTGGACGCCCAGTATTGGGGAGAACCCTCCCTCGTACAGAGAAGAAAGCGCGTCTTTGTCGTGGCAGATTTTGGAGGACAGCGTGCCGCAGAAATATTACTTAAATCCCGTCAACTGTACCCACTTCCTGACACTGGCACAGAGAGCGGGCTATCCTCCGCCAGAGCCGGTGGAATATCTGCTGCTGAAACAGGGAGGGAAATACCTGTCTTATGTCCCTTTGAGGAAAGACGAATGCGAAGCTGTGCAAAATCGGGAGATATACCCGGATTCTTACGAAGCTTCGGACGGTCAGATGACCCTTTTCCCACTCTTTTAGCTGGTGCGGTCAATATTTTTTCGTTCTGGTATGAGGGGAAAGAAAAAGACGGAGTTATCCGCTATCTGACACCGCTTGAATGTGAACGTCTGATGGGGCTTCCCGACAACTGGACGAAGTATGACTATCTCGGAAAACAGACCAGTGCCAACGCAAGGTGTACAGCACTTGGAAACGCAATCGCCTTACCCTGTGCGGAGTACATCATGGCAGGAATCAAAGAAGTATTGGAGGGATAAGGATTGAAAAACTATCACAACAAAGAACCGCCTGAAACAGATTTATTTTAGGAAAATCAGCATATGGCTGATATTTTATCTAACTTCTGCCTGATTACGATTTATCTTTCTGAATGGGGATTGTCAAGGGTGCTTTCGGCACAACGCCTGCCCTTTACTATCCACAGGCAGACAGATATTATCCCGACAGCAGAATGACACAATCAATCATTAAAAATATAGAAAGAAAAGAGGTAAACAATTTATGGAATTAAAACACGTTATCCCTAACATGGAAAAGACATTCGGGAATTTGGAGTTTGCAGGTGAAAATAAAGTTGAACAGCGCAGGATCAACGGACGTATGACGGTAGTTTCCCGCAGCTTCAACCTTTATTCGGACGTACAGAGGGCAGATGATATTATCGTGGTGCTGCCTGCTTCTGCTGGTGAGAAAAATTTTGAATCAGAGGAAAAAGTGAAACTTATCAATCCCAAAATCACCGCAGAGGGTTACAAAATCGGTACAAGAGGATTCACAAACTATATCTTATCGGCTGACGATATGGTGAAAGCATAAGGAGGTATTGAGTATATGAGATTAGCAAACGGAATCATCATTGACAAAGAAAAGACTTTCGGAGTATTGAAATTCTCCGCATTAAGACGAGAGGTACATATCCAGAATGAGGACGGTACGGTTTCTGAAGAAATCAAAGAACGTACCTACGATTTGAAGTGTAAGGAGCAAGGACGCATGATACAGGTGAGTATTCCGGTTTCTGTTCCGTTAAAGGAATTTGACTACAACGCCGAGGTGGAAATCATCAATCCTGTGGCTGATACGGTGGCAACCGCTACATTTCAAGGGGCAGACGTTGACTGGTATATCAAGGCAGATGATATTGTCTTGAAGAATAAGAACGGTCAGCCAGCAGGAAATAACCACGCTCCCAACAATCCGCAGCATAAGAAATAAAGAAAGGATTTAGCCTATGCCACGATTCAATAAACGTGGGAATCGAATCAGAGCCAGTGACAAATCACTGGTTTTTCGTTTCTCGGCTGGTTCGCTGCTCCTGCTGTTCTTCTCTGTAGTAGTAATACTGAACCTAAAGGCAATCATCACAACAGACTGGAAATCGGTCAGCTTTCTACAAGATGGCAGTGTCCATTTGACAATCACGCCATATAGGATAGTGACTATCGTTGTGGCGACTCTGGTCTGTATATTGGCTGCCCTTTTTTATCGCAGATTCCAGTATGATAGAGTGAAACAGTTTTTTCATCGTCAAAAGCTGGCTCGTATGCTGTTGGAAAATGGCTGGTATGAATCGGAATCCACACAGGACAGTGGCTTTTTCAAGGACTTGCCAGCCACTACCAAAAAAGAGAAAATCACCTATTTCCCTAAACTTTATTACCGTATGGAGCATGGACTTTTATATATCCGTACAGAAATCACATTGGGGAAATATCAAGAGCAGCTTTTACACTTGGAAAAGAAACTGGAAACAGGCTTGTACTGTGAGCTAGTGTCAAAAGAACTGCATGATTCCTATGTGGAGTATGTCTTACTTTATGACACTAGCGCAAACCGTATCACCATAGATGAAGTACAGGCGGAACATGGCAGCCTGCGTCTTATGAAAAATGTCTGGTGGGAGTATGACAAGCTCCCTCATATGCTGATTGCTGGCGGTACAGGTGGAGGAAAGACGTATTTTGTCCTCACTATCATTGAAGCTCTGCTCCGCAGCAATGCGGTCATGTATGTGTTAGACCCAAAGAACGCCGACCTTGCGGATTTGTCCGTTGTCATGCCGGAAGTCTGGTATAAGAAAGACGATATAACCGCCTGTATTGACCGCTTCTATGACGGTATGATGGCAAGAAGTGAAGCAATGAAGCTCATGGAGAATTACAGGACAGGTGAAAACTATGCCTATCTCGGTCTTGCTCCGCATTTTCTTATCTTTGATGAATACGTGGCGTTTATGGAAATGCTTACCACAAAGGAAAATGCTGCTGTGTTGAACAAATTGAAACAGATAGTCATGCTCGGACGACAGGCAGGATATTTTCTGATTCTCGCCTGTCAGCGACCAGACGCAAAGTATCTCGGTGATGGAATCCGTGACCAGTTCAATTTCCGTGTGGCATTGGGGCGTATGTCAGAACTTGGGTACAGTATGATGTTCGGTGAAGTAGACAAGGACTTTTTTCTGAAACAGATCAAAGGACGTGGCTATGTTGATACAGGAAACAGTGTCATATCCGAGTTTTACACTCCCCTTGTACCCAAAGGACACGACTTCCTAAAAGAGATAGGGAGATTGTCACAAAACAGGCAGGACGGACAGGCGGCGTGCGAAGCGTTAGACGCAGGTACGGACTAGCCTGTGTTGGGGTGGCGCAAGCCGCCCCAACCATCTGCCCCCGTTATCTAACAGGGGGGCACAAATTATCTGGAAACAGTCAATTACATATCAAAAAGTCCTTGAAAATAGAGGACTTTTCCAACATTCAAGGGAGTGTGACAAAATCGGTAACTGTCACATTCCTTTTTCGATGGGAGGGATTGAAACTGAAGGATACCGATTGGATAAACAAACTCAAAGAAAAACGGACGCAGTACGGCGTTTCCCAGAATCGTCTTGCGGTCATGGCTGGTGTTAGTCGTGAGTATGTCAGCAGAATTGAATCTGGAAAAGTAGCCTTGACGGAAGAAATCAAGGGGAAATTCACGGACGCTCTGGAAAAGCTGAATCCAGAGAATCCGTTGGAAATGGTCTTGGATTACGTCAGAATCCGATTCTCCACACAGGACGTTAAGCACGTTGTTGAGGATATTCTGCAATTAAAGCTGGACGTGATGATACATGAGGATTACGGGTTCTACTCCTATGCGGAACATTATGTGCTTGGTGATGTGTTCGTGCTGACATCACCCGATAAGGAAAAAGGCACGCTATTAGAGCTGAAAGGCAAAGGCTGTCGGCAGATGGAAAGCTATCTGCTGGCACAGCATAGGAGCTGGTATGACTTTCTCATGGACGCTCTGGTGGAGGGAGGTGTGATGAAACGTCTTGACCTTGCCATCAACGACATGGCAGGAATCTTGGATATTCCAGAGCTGACAGAGAAATGCAACCATGAGGAATGTATTTCCGTATTCCGCAGCTTCAAGAGTTACCGCAGCGGTGAGCTGGTGAGAAGCAATGAACAGGACAGATACGGAATGGGAAATACGCTTTATATCGGTTCACTCAAATCGGAGGTTTATTTCTGTATCTATGAAAAGGACTATGAGCAGTATGTGAAATACGATATTCCGATTGAAGATACGAAAATCAAGAACCGTTTTGAAATCCGGCTGAAAAATGAGCGAGCCTATTATGCGGTGCGTGACCTGCTGACCTACCATGACGCAGAGCGTACCGCTTTTGATATTATCAACCGTTATATGCGGTTCGCTGACAGGGAGGTGGAGAAAAGACGCAGCGAATGGCAGACCAATGAGAAATGGGCGTATTTTATTGGCTCTGATCGTGGGCGTTTGAAACTGACGACCAAACCAGAGCCTTACACGCTCACGAGGACACTCAACTGGATAAGCAGACAGGTCGCTCCCACTTGGAAAGTCTTAGAGAAGATTGACAGTAAAAATGGCACGACTTATCTCAAAGACATTTTAGACCATGCGAAACTTACGGAGCGTCACAAAAAGCTGATTGAACAGCAGACAACCTCTACGGAGGAAATGATTACAGAAACGGAGGATTGACAACATGAAGCATATCTTATTTGATTTATTTTTAGTATCTCTTGGTGCAGGTATCGGAGTGGTTACAATGTGTCTGGTACGGGCTAGCAGCCAGTTTGACAGAGATATGGAAACATGGAAAAGAGGTGAGAAATAATGAATTTCGGACTGAACTTATACAACTGGTTTTTATCCAATGCACAGTCACTTGTGCTTATGGCAATCGCTGTTATCGGGGTGTATCTCGGTTTCAAGCGTGAGTTTTCCAAACTTATTGGCTTTCTGGTGATTGCCTTAATCGCTGTCGGTCTGGTATTCAATGCCACTGGCGTGAAAGACGTACTGTTACAGTTATTCAATAAGATTATCGGGGCGTAATCATATTGTTATATCCTCCGCAAGATGTTATAATTTGTTGTAATTTAATGAATTGCGGAGGAATGATTATGAAAGATTTTATTGATTTCTTAAAATTACCGCCTAATATTCTAGGAGCTTTGTCTATTGCAAGCGGAGCATTATTACTATTGCCAGACCAGTTGGCTAAAAGGCTATATATGACAGAGTTTCGTGATAAATATGGATTTACAATAGGTATTATTTTTGTCGTTTCAACTGCTATACTAATAGTTCTTATAGTTAGTAAAATATATCATTACTTTTATGATAAGCATTCATCAAAAAAATTGGTTGAAGCACAAACAAAATATCTTAAAAGAATGACACCAGAACAAGTTATTGTGATTCGGGAGTTTATCAATGAACCAACACATACATTGCCACTTCCTTATAATAATGGATTGGTAATTGAGTTACAACACCTGCAAATTATTACACCAGCAGGACAAACTCATTTGGTAGATATGTTAGACCCTCAAATTCAATTCTTTTTGCAACCGTGGGTTATTCAGAGAATTAACAATGATGATGAATTAAGGCAAAAATTTTATTAAAATGAATTAGCAGTAAATCATAATAGGTTTGCTGCTTTTTTTATGCAAAATTTTTAGATTGGAGGACAACATGAAAACAGATATTTTTGAGGATATGAAAGATTATATCGGCTGTAATGATGTTTCCGACCTGCCTTACCGCAAACGTGAGGTGTGGGAAGAAATCAAACGACAGCTACCGCTTAAATATCCTAAAGAACAGTTAGAAAAATTTTCTCATTATATGTTCGGTGTAGATTATGCTGTTATAATGGGAATACTGGAAATGAAAGGAAGTGACAGAACATGCAGGAAATGCGAATCTACCTGTTAAACAATACAAGGCCTTACCATGATGAGGACGACGGTTATTCTGGCGACTGGTTCAACTGTCCTGTGGACTTTGAGGAAGTCAAGGAAAAACTCGGCGTGGAGCATGAAGAACAGTTTGAGATTGCTGATTATGAGCTGCCTTTTGATTTACACAGCGATACGCCGCTTTGGGAAATCAATGCCAACTGCCGCATGGTTCTTGAATTGGAGGGTACGCCTATCGGCAATGAAATGAAAGCCATTCAGCAGAAATGGTTTTCCAGTTTCGAGGAATTTATCGACCATAAGGACGAGATACGCTACTATGATGTGGGTGACGGTGCGGCTCTGGCAGAATATCTTATCTGTGAGGAGTATGTTTTCGGTGAGATTCCTCACGAACTGCAAAAGCACATAGATTATCATTCCTATGGTAGTGAGTTGGAAATGGACGACAGATACTTATTTACCACAAGCGGCGTGTTCCGCTATCAGTAAAGGGGTGATGTGGTATCGAAGAAATGCGAATCTATATCGCCAATCTTGGGAAATACAATGAGGGTGAGCTTGTGGGTGCGTGGTTTACGCCGCCCGTTGATTATGACGAGATGGCAGAACGTATCGGCTTGAATGACAGGTACGAAGAATACGCTATCCATGATTATGAGCTGCCCTTTGAGATTGACGAGTACACGCCCATTGAGGAAGTCAACCGTATGTGTGAAATGGTGGAAGATTTACCAGAGAATATACAGGACGAATTGAGCGAGATGGTCGGTCATTTTGGAAGTATCGAAGAACTGTACGACAATAAAGACCGTATCTTTCACTATCCAGACTGTGAGGATATGGCAGATGTGGCAGAGTATTTTCTGTATGAAAGTGGAACAATGGACGCTGTACCAGAAGAATTGAGGGATTACATAGATTTTGAAGGCTATGGGAATAACCTCTATACCTCCGGCACATTCATAGAAACGAATCACGGTGTTTATGAAATCGGCTGGTAACGACAACTGAATATTTTACTATCTGCCAGTGAAATGACACTGGTTATTTTTTTGCAGCAGCCTTGAAAGATAGGCTGCTGTTTCCATTTTAGAACAGAAAGGAGCTGTGAAAATTGAAGAAAATCAAAAGCTATACAAGCATATGGAGCGTAGAGAAAGTCATTTACGCAATTAACGACTTTCAGCTCCCGTTCCCTGTCACGTTCAGCCAGATGGCTTGGTTTGTGGTGTCGCTGTTCGTGGTGATTCTCTTTGGGGAGCTTCCGCCCTTTAACATGATTGACGGTGCGTTCCTCAAATACTTTGGAATCCCTGTGGCGTTCACTTGGTTCGTATCGCAAAAGACCTTTGACGGAAAGAAGCCTTTTGGATTCCTGAAATCGGCTGTCACCTTTGCCTTACGTCCAAAAGTGACCTATGCCGGAAAAGCAATCAGACTGAAAAAGGAAAGATTCAATCCCGTTATTACGACAGTTAGGAGTGTGATGTATGTTCCCGATTAAATATATCGAAAACAATCTGGTGTTCAACCATGACGGTGAGTGCTTTGCCTACTATGAGCTGACACCTTACAATTATTCGTTCCTGTCACCAGAAGAAAAGTACATGGTGCATGACAACTTCCGTCAGCTTATTGCCCAGAACCGTGACGGAAAAATCCATGCCCTACAGATTGCCACAGAGGACAGCCTGCGTGCGGTACAGGAGCGTTCCAAAAAAGGAATCACAGGCAGATTAAAAGAGATTGCCTGTAAAAAAGTAGACGAACAGACAGAAGCGTTGGTTGAAATAATTGGGGAAAATCAGATTGACTATCGCTTTTTTCTTGGATTCAAGCTGCTGGTGAATGAGGAAGAAATCAGTTTCAAGGGTATGCAAAAATCAGCGGCTATGACCTTTACGGATTTTATCTATGAAGTCAATCACAAGCTGATGGGTGACTTTGTTTCCATGAACAATGATGAAATCAACCGTTTCCTAAAGATGGAAAAGCTCTTGGAAAGCAAAATCTCACGCCGCTTTCAGTTCCGCAGGCTGGATAAGAACGACTTCGGCTATCTCTTAGAACATATCTACGGGAATACAGGCGTTGCCTACAGTGATTATTCCTATGAGCTGCCAGTCAAGAAGTTAAAACGTGAAACGCTGGTGAAGCGATATGACCTCATCCGTCCGACACGCTGCATGATAGAGGAAAACCAGCGATACCTAAAGATTGAGCGTGAAGATCAGACAACTTTTGTTGCCTACTTCACGATTAACAATATCGTGGGTGAGCTGGATTTCCCGTCAAGCGAGATATTTTATTACCAGCAACAGCAATTCACGTTCCCTGTTTCCACTTCTATGAATGTGGAAATCGTCACCAACAAAAAGGCTCTGACGACTGTTAGGAACAAAAAGAAAGAATTGAAAGACTTGGATAACCATGCGTGGGAATCCAACAACGAAACGGGAAGTAACGTCATGGACGCTTTGGATTCGGTGAATGAGTTGGAAACCAATCTCGACCAGTCAAAGGAATCCATGTATAAATTATCTTACGTTATCCGTGTAGCTGCGGATTCTTTGGACGAGTTGAAAAGACGCTGTGATGAAGTCAAAGACTTCTATGATGATTTGAACGTCAAGTTAGTGCGTCCTTTTGGGGATATGCTTGGTCTTCATGGTGAATTTATCCCGTCCAGCAAGCGTTACATCAATGATTATATCCAGTATGTTACCAGTGACTTTCTCGCCGGACTTGGCTTCGGTGCGACACAGCAGCTTGGAGAAACGGACGGTATCTATATCGGTTACAATCTCGACACTGGAAAAAATGTGTACTTAAAACCTAGCCTTGCGGCACAGGGCGTAAAAGGTTCGGTAACAAATGCTCTTGCGGCGGCGTTCCTCGGTTCGCTTGGCGGTGGAAAGTCATTCTGTAACAACCTAATTATCTATTATGCGGTGCTGTTTGGAGGGAAAGCGGTCATTGTAGACCCAAAATCAGAGCGTGGCAACTGGCAGGAAACGTTACCCGATATTGCACAGGAAATCAAGATAGTTAATCTCACCAGTGAGGACAAGAACAGAGGACTTCTTGACCCGTATGTGATTATGAAGCGAACAAAGGACGCTGAAAGTCTGGCGATTGATATTTTGACATTCCTTACGGGTATTTCTTCCCGTGATGGTGAGAAGTTCCCTGTATTAAGGCGTGCAATCCGTTCTGTAACACAGAGCAAAAAACGAGGACTACTCCGTGTTATTGATGAATTGAGGAAAGACGGTTCTTCCGTGGCAGGGAGTATCGCAGACCATATCGAGAGCATGACCGATTATGACTTTGCACACCTTTTGTTCTCGGACGGTGATGTGGAGCAATCTATTAGTTTAGACCGACAGTTAAATATCATACAGGTGGCAGACCTTGTACTGCCGGATAAGGATACAAAGTTTGAAGAATACACCACAATGGAGCTGCTTTCTGTGGCAATGCTTATCGTTATCAGTACCTTTGCCCTTGATTTTATCCATTCCGACAGGAGTATTTTCAAGATGGTGGACTTGGACGAAGCGTGGACGTTCCTACAGGTAGCACAGGGGAAAGCACTGTCTAACAAGCTGATTCGTGCCGGACGTTCCATGAACGCTGCTGTTTACTTCGTCACGCAAAACTCTGGTGATGTGGACGACGAAAAGATGAAGAACAATATCGGCTTGAAATTTGCCTTTCGTAGCACGGATATAAAAGAAATCAAGAATACCCTTGAATTTTTCGGTGTGGATAAGGAGGACGAGGGCAACCAGAAAAGACTTAGGGATTTGGAAAACGGGCAATGCCTGTTTCAAGATTTATACGGGCGTGTGGGCGTTATCCAGATTCACCCTGTATTCTCTGACCTGTTCCATGCCTTTGATACCAGACCGCCAGTACAGACAGAAGAAACGAGGTGAAGCCTATGCGTAAGAAAAAGATAATTCGCTGGCTGCTCATTACTCTTGCGGTGATTCTCGGCGTGCTGGTGATTTTATCCATCACAGGCACAGTGGCTTATGCGGCTGGACTGGTAGATAATACGGTGAGCGACAGCAACGCCTACTCTAAATATCCGTTGGAAAACTATCAGCTTGACTTTTACGTTGACAGCTCTTGGGATTGGCTACCGTGGAACTGGCTTGATGGGATTGGGAAAAGTATTCAGTATGGCTTGTACGCTATCACAAACTTTGTCTGGACGGTGAGCCTTTATATCTCCAATGCGACAGGCTATGTGGTACAGGAAGCCTACAAGCTAGACTTTATCTCTGATACCGCAAGCTCTATCGGAAAGAACATTCAAACGCTGGCTGGCGTGACGCAAAACGGATTTTCCAGCGAGGGATTTTATGTGGGATTCTTTTTACTTCTGATTCTGGTAATGGGAATCTATGTGGCATACACAGGACTGTTAAAAAGAGAAACCACAAAAGCTATTCACGCAGTTATCAACTTTCTTGTGGTGTTCCTGTTATCCGCTTCTTTTATTGCCTATGCCCCAAACTATATCAGCAAAATCAATGACTTTTCCGCAGATATAAGCAGCTCGGCATTATCGCTCGGTACAAAAATCGTGCTGCCCGATTCCAATAGCAAAGGAAAAGACAGTGTGGATTTGATAAGGGATAGCCTGTTTTCCATACAAGTGAAACAACCGTGGCTGCTTTTACAGTACGGGGAATCGGATATAGAAACGCTCGGTTCTGACCGTGTAGAAAGCCTGTTATCGGAAAGTCCGGACACAGACGACAGAGAGGACGTTGTGATTGAGGAAATCGAAGATAAGGACAACGACTATTTAAGTGTCACAAAGACTATGACCCGTCTTGGTATGGTGGTGTTCCTGTTTATCTTCAATATCGGTATTACAGCGTTTGTCTTTCTGCTTACCGGCATGATGATTTTCTCGCAGGTGCTATTTATCATTTACGCCATGTTTCTGCCGATAAGTTTCATTTTATCCATGATACCGACTTATGAGGGTATGGCAAAAAAGGCTCTTACAAAGCTGTTCAACACCATTATGATGAGGGCTGGAATCACGCTGATTATCACCACAGCCTTTAGTATCTCAACTATGTTTTACTCTATTTCCTCCGGCTATCCGTTTTTCATGGTGGCATTTCTACAGATAGTCACCTTTGCCGGAATCTATTTTAAATTGGGTGATTTGATGGCAATGTTCAGTCTGCAATCTTCTGATACACAGCAAGTCAGCAGACGAATCATGCGACACCCGTATATGTTCCTTAACCGCAGGGCAAGACGCTTGGAGCGTAAAATCGGAAGAACCGTTGCGGCTGGTGCTGCTGGCGGTGTAGCTGGTGCTGCTGCGGCTTCTGCTTCTACGAAAAAGGCAGACAGTACCAAACAGACAGGTAACACACATACGAGAGCAAATCACAATACTTCTGCTTCTGGTGGAGGTAACGGAAAGCCGCCTGCTCTGTCCGATAAGATGAATCAAAAAGATTCTTCACAATCGACAGTACATAGCAGCTCTACGAACCAGACACAGGAAATGCAATCCACTTCAAAACGTGGAATCGTGGATAAAAAATCGGTATCGCAGCAGCCACAATCAGAAAGACAGAATCCGCAACGTCCGATTGTAGGTAATGAACAGGACAAGCAGGAAACACAGAAACAGGAGCGACAAGGCAACGGATCAGCGACAAAAGGAGCTGCCCCAGTGCATGAGCGACCAGCAACAACGCCTGTTCCTGTAAAATCGGATTCACAGGCGGTAGCTTCAAAGCCAGAGCAGAACGTCAAGGAGCGTCCTGTCACGGTGACAAAGGAGCAACCGCAGTCAAGCAAGATTAAAGAGCCTGTAACAAAATCACAGGAGAATGTGAGAACGCAGGTTGTCAGAGAATCCTGTCCGGCAGATAAGCAGACTTCATCAGCAGTAAATAAACATTCACAAGCTGCCACAGATACCTCAAGACAAACGGTACAACGTCAGAAGCAGACAAAGACGGTTCAGAAAAAGACCACAAATCAATCAACAATGAAGAAATCTACCAGTAAGAAAGGCGGCAAGAAATGAAGTTAAGGCATTTCGATGTGTTCGGTGGGATTTTCACGGTGATTATCTGTCTGCTTCTGTTCCTGTTTATCGTGACCGCAGATGATGAAGAAAGCGGTTCTCCCAGCTTTGATTTTTCTGGACTGAATTTGTCACAAGAAGTCTTGAAACATCAGCCTACGGTAGAAAAATACGCAAAGGAATACGGAATCTCTGACTATGTGAACTATCTGCTTGCGATTATGCAGGTGGAATCCGGCGGCACTGGCACGACAGACGTTATGCAAGCCAGTGAATCACTTGGTCTGCCGCTTAATTCCTTGTCTGTGGAGGATTCCATCAAGCAGGGGTGTAAATACTTCTCGGAGCTTTTGAAATCCGCAGAAGCAAAAGGCTGTGACATCAACACAGTGGTACAGTCCTATAACTATGGCGGCGGCTTCATTGATTATGTTTCCAGTCATGGGAAAAAGTACACCTTTGAGCTGGCGGTCAGCTTCGCAAAGGATAAATCCGGCGGTGTCAAAGTCACCTATAAGAATGAGATTTCCATAAAAGAAAATGGCGGCTGGCGTTACAAGTACGGGAATATGTTCTATGTAAAGTTAGTCAGTCAGTATTTGGCTGTGCCTAGTTTCAGTGACGCAACCGCACAGGCAATCTTCAATGAAGCGTTGAAGTATCAAGGCTGGAAATATGTGTATGGCGGCAGCAATCCCAACACTTCTTTTGACTGTTCGGGATTGGTTCAATGGTGCTATGCGAAAGCTGGTATCAGCTTACCTCGTACCGCACAGGCACAGTATGACGCTACGCAGCACATACCTCTGTCACAGGCAAAGGCTGGTGACTTGGTGTTCTTCCACTCGACCTATAATGCCGGAACCTACGTCACGCACGTCGGGATATACGCAGGAAACAACAGAATGTATCACGCTGGCGACCCTATCGGATATGTAGATTTAACAAGTTCGTACTGGCAGCAACACTTGATTGGTGCCGGACGGGTGAAAACCAAATAAGAAAGGAATGGTGCTATGTTATTTAAGAAAAAGGATAAGGAATCGAAACCTAAAAAAGAGAAAAAAGTGCCTGTGATGAAAGTCGGCACGCATAAGAAAACCGTGATTGCCTTATGGCTGGTACTGATTGCCAGTATCAGCTTCGGGGTGTATAAGAATTTCACCGCCATTGATATGCACACGGTACATGAGAAAGAAGTCATTGAACAGCGTATCATTGATACCAACAAGATAGAGAACTTTGTAAAAGCCTTTGCGAAGTCCTACTATTCTTGGAGCAACACGCAGGAATCCATTGAGAAAAGAACCGCAGCCATCAACAACTATCTAACAAAGAGCTTGCAGGATTTGAATGTCGATACGGTACGACAGGATATACCTACAAGCTCAACAGTCACGGACGTTAAGATTTGGGAAGTTGAAGCAGCTGGAACGGACGACTTTACCGTTGTCTACTCGGTAGATCAGACGGTAACGGAGGGAGAAACCTCTATCGGCTATACTTCCGCTTATATGGTAGTGGTTCATGTAGATGGTGACAGAAACATGGTGATTACACAGAATCCGACCATCAGCAGCATACCGACCAAATCCGGCTATGAACCAAAAGTCAAAGAAGCAGACGGAACGGTGGACGCTGCCACTACGGAAGAAGTGACAGAGTTTTTGGAAACATTCTTCAAGCTGTACCCTACCGCAACAGAAAAAGAGCTTGCCTACTATGTATCGGGGAATGTGCTTGAACCTGTCAACTGTGATTATGTGTTCTCGGAGCTGGTAAATCCTATCTATACACAAGATGGGGAACAGGTGAAAGTGTCCGTATCAGTGAAATACCTCGACCAGAGGACAAAGGCAACACAGATTTCACAGTTTGATTTGATACTGGAAAAAGATAGCAACTGGCAGATTGTAAAATAATGAAGATGGGGAATGGATATTAAGAACCGTTCCCCTTTAATCATTTTCATGCACGCTTAATTTTTTTGCTTATTGTACTACGAAAAAAATGCCATTCTTAATTTGGAAGATTAGTTCCAGAAAAATCAGAAAGAATATTGACATATAAGTGATGCGTGTATATAATGTGTATGAGTAAACATCACACTAAAGGAGGAAAGACATTTGAAGATAGTAATATCTAATACATCTGAAAATCCTCTTTACCAGCAAATCAAAGACCAGATAAAAGACGCTATCTTAAGAGAGGAATTAGTGGAGGGCGACGCTCTTCCGTCTATCCGTTCCTTTGCAAATGATTTAAAAGTCAGCGTCCTAACAATACGGAGGGTATATGATGAATTGGAAAAAGAGGGATTTATTACAAGTCAAGTCGGTATCGGAACTTTTGTTTCTACAAGTAATATTGAATTATTAAGGGAGTCCAAACGGCGACTTGTAGAGAAAAAAATGCTTGATATGATACAGACAGCTAAATCACTAAATATCAGCAAAGAGGAATTAAATGCCATGATGGATATTCTATATGAGGAGGGAAACTGAATGAACAATATTTTAGAAGTATCTGGAATCAATAAAAATTACGATGATTTTTCCTTGAAGGACATTTCATTCTATTTACCAGAGGGATGTATCACTGGATTTGTGGGAATCAACGGGGCAGGTAAGACAACCACTCTACGAAGTATTTTAGGGCTTACCAACAATGTGTCGGGGAAAATAAATTTTTTTGGTATGGACATAAAGGGAAATGAAAGCGAAATAAAAGACCGTATCGGTATAGTGCTTGATGATGGTTGTTTTTATGATGAATTAACTATTTCAGAAATGAAAAGCGTCATAGCACCTGCTTACAAAAACTGGTGTGAACAAGATTTTATTGATTACTTAGAACGATTCGAGCTTAACCCAAAGCAAAAAATCAATACACTGTCGAAAGGTATGCGTATGAAATATGCTTTGGCATTGGCTCTTTCCCATAAAGCGGAGCTGCTTATTATGGACGAACCGACAAGCGGACTTGACCCACTGGTACGAAGTCAACTTTTGGATATATTAAAAGATTATATGAACAAAGATGGGAAAGGTGTATTTTTTTCTACGCATATTACTTCTGATTTAGATAAAATTGCAGACATGCTGATTATGATTGATAGTGGGCAGATTGTTTTTCAAGAAGAAAAAGACCAGTTGCTTGACAGCTATCGAATTATAAAAGGAAGTGCAGAGAAACTGAATTCAGATACACGAAAGATGTTTCTTTGCACAGAAGAAAGTGCATTTAATTTTACGGGAATTACAAAACAGGCTTCTGTTGTTATGGAATGTATGCAGGATGTTCTTATAGAACGACCAACGATTGAAGACATTATGCTTGCGAATGTGGAAAGGAGAAAAAAGAATGTTATTTAGCTTAGTAAAAAAAGATTTTCTAATTGTAAAGAAATATGTGGGTATTATGCTTATTGTATCCTTTTTAATTCCGCCTATTATGCTTTGGCGTACACCTGAAGCGGCTGGAGCTATGGGTTTCACACTTACTATTATTTTCAGTATTTTCATGTTGACACAATATGTTTCCTTAAAGGAACATCAATATCCGAAAGCAACTACTCTGCTTTGTGCAACGCCATATCCCCGTAGGCTGATTGTGCTTTCAAAATATTTATTTTGTCTGGTTATTTATGCGGTATGCTGTTTGATTTTTGGAATTGACACACTTATTTTTCCAAAACTGGGAACGTTTGATATTAGGATGGCGGTTATCATTTTTTTTATGGTCACTGCATTTTTATCTGTTTATTTTCCTGCTTTATATAAACTGGGATATGAAAAAACAAAATTTGTCTTTGTCTTAGTTATTATGGCATCCCCTATTTTGTTTGCAGCTCTGTTTAAACCAGAAAATAAGATAAAGTTTGATTTCTTAAATACTGTTTCCACAACAATGCTCATTGTTTTTGGTATTATAATTAGTCTTGTCATTTTTTCAATATCCGCTATTCTGTCAATTAAGTTTTTTGAAAAGAGCGATTTGGCATAGGAGGTATCGTATGGAACATGATGTAATTATTTTGTATTTGATAGCAGGAGTATCGTTTACTTTCGCCTTGTTTAATTGTATTTTGTTTGCCTTGAAACATGGAAAGACAATGAAAACAGATGGAACGATTGTTTCAATAAAGTCTACAAATCCGACAAACGAAAAATGGCGTAATGCGAAACTGGCAGAGGTTTCCTATCTGGTAAATGGCAAGCGAATTGTGTCAAAAAATCGCATACAGGTTTCTCTTGCCTCCGATATAGGAACGCATATTCCCATCCGATATGACCGAAACCAGCCAGACAAAATATACAGTTATTCAGTAAAACGAATTATTATAGGATTTTTAATTGGTGTAGGCAGCATACTTATAGCTGTGTTTATGCAAATTCATTAGAGAAAGGGGATATAGGATATGCCACGTTTCCCAGAATGGTTTATAGTCATTTGTGTGTTGTTCCCCATTGCCAATTTGATTTATAAGGCATGGAAAAACAGAAAGAAATAGCAAAGTGGAGGTAATGATGAAAAAAACGGAATGGATACGCTGCCCTGTTTGTGGTAACAAAACCCGTGACAGAATTAGAGAAGATACGGTTTTAAAAAATTATCCACTCTATTGTCCGAAATGTAAACAGGAAGCCTTAATAGAAGCCAAAAATCTACAAATAATAGTAATCAAAGAGCCAGACGCACAGACGCAGAGCCGATAACACCGAGAATAGTTTTATCTTGGGTTATCGGCTTATTTTATTTAGGGTTAAAAAGTGGAGGATTACTCGTCCTCCACTTCCTTAGACTTGATGATTCCGTCAGCAACACTTTCCATGATAACTAAATCCTTATCAGAAAGGCTATCAAGCTGCTTTTCCAACTGTCGTCTTCTGGTGCTTTTATCCAGATCAGACGCAGGCAGGAAAAACTCATCAACCGAAATATTAAGTAATGATACAAGGTCATAGAACACCTGTAAACTTGGGTGCTGCCCTTTGTTCTCAATATTTGTCAGATAACGTGGGTCAATCTCAATCATTGCTCCCACTTGCTCACGGGTTAAGTTTTGTTTTTTGCGAGCTGCTTTGATTGTAAGACCAAAGGCTCTAAAATCGTATTTATCTTCCTTTTTACGCATATATAATCACCTCACTATATTCTACAGTTCCTGTTGATTTTCTAACAGGTATAGAAAAACGTATAGTATGGTTTATTAGTTCCTGTTATGCGTATCAAAAGAAGAAAATTACTGTTAAGCGGTAAATAAAAAAAACCGTTATTAACAGTATCATTTTTGCGTGTCAAAAAATATCTTTACTTAAATGGCGGTTTGGAAAGCCGCCTTTTTCTTTTTCCAACAATGAAAAATAGCATATTGGTTTGGTTTAGCGGCTCTGGGAGGTAGCCGCATTGAAAAACCTGTGTAATCGACAATCTTCAACATATCTGTTATTGTCAAAAAAATATTAGCTTTCAAAGCGGCGCAATATACTCTTGAATATGGTTTTTCACATTACATAGCAGGAATAATTTTAAAAGCACAAGAACAGCATTTCTTTTATGCTCTTGTGCTTTTTTTGCTGCCTAAAAAATTTTTCAAAATCTTTTCTGAAAGCGCAACAAATAGCTGCTGCGTGGGTAGCTACTGTGCGGAAAGGGGGATAGAGGGAAAACAACCTCATCTACTCTCACGCAGAAAGGAGGTGAATCAGCATGAAGTCATCTTCTTTCCAACAGGCTATTCAAGCACAGTTTGATTGCCTTACAAAGAAAGTCATAAAAAGAGCAGCAATGAAGTATAACCGTGATATTTCAAGACGCTTGAAACATGAAGTTCCATTCTCTGAAATTTCAGATTTGGAATTGAACAAAGCAGGCGTTTATGACAGATATTCCAGCGATTATACAGCGTTTAATGTTCTTGGCATGGAAGTACAAGTATCGGACGACCAGTTAAGCAAAGCGCTCAAATGTTTACCAGAGAGAAAACGCAATATCATTTTGTTGTCCTACTTTATGGATATGTCTGACGCAGAAATCGGAGAGCTTATGAACGTGGTACGCACCACTGTATACCGTCACAGGACAAGCACTCTGGAAGAATTACGAAAAATGATGGAGGAGGAATAGCATGGATAAAGACCAAAAACATATACCGTTTGCTGTGATTGTGGCGGCTACCAATGGTGATGAAGCTGCAATACAGGAAATTTTAGATTTCTATGACGGATACATATCAAAGTTGAGCTTACGCAAATTGTATGACGAATACGGTAATGTCTACATGGTGGTGGATTCTGAATTAAAAGGCAGAATACAGGCGGCGGTCATGGATATGATTGCAAACTTTGAGATTGTCGTAATCTAATCATTCTGACGGGCGGAGCATTTCCCCTTTCCTCTGCTCCGCTTGTCAATCTATGAAAGTCCATTAGCTAGGTAGTGGATTTTCATAGACTGGCAAATACAGTCGGGAGTTCTTTGACAACTGAATACAATAATCAAATACGTTTGATATGCAGTGAGCCGACAGACTGGAACGCTATGACCCGCGAAAGGAGGGAAAACAGGTGAGCGACCACGCCAGTGATCTGTGAACAACTGTTGGAAAGGTTGTTGCCATGACCTGTATATCAGAATAATGATACACCCGTATGACACGGTTCGCCCATCAGAATGGGAAAGGTGAAAGTCCTGTGGAGCTTGCCAGAGCCATTTGATTATTGAGAAAAAGCAGCGCAGGCAGGTATATTGGATAAGCCTGTTTGCGTATGTTGAGAATAGATAGCTGAAACAAGGAGGGCGATAAAGTTTGGAAAAGAAAGAACCAATCCAATATACAGTGGAAAGAGAATTTTTGTCAAAATTTACCATAGAGGAATTGCTTGTCCGTATCATCAAATCTCACCTTAATAATAAGGCTCAAAATGGGTAGTCTGGTAATGGTAAATCCACAGAAAACGGCTGTTTTTTGCGGTAAAGCGTGGTATAATCTTATTATAGATAGGGCGACAGTTGAATGGGTGGATATATGAAACTTCAAAAGGTATTGAACTTATTCAATGTTGCAATTTATATCAGATTATCAAGAGAAGATGGTGATAAGGAAGAAAGCGATAGTGTAGGAAATCAGAGAAAACTCTTAACAGAGTATGTTGCGAAAAAAGATGATTTTATTTTGTACGACGTATACGTTGATGATGGTTATTCGGGAACAAATTTCAACCGACCTAGTTTCCAAAGAATGATTGCGGATATTGAAGATGGAAAGGTAAACTGCGTTGTTGTAAAGGATTTATCAAGATTCGGGCGTGATTACATTGATACTGGAAGATACTTAGAGCGATATTTCCCAGAATTGGGAGTGCGTTTTATCTCTGTAACAGACAGTATTGACAGTATGAAACAGGCATATGATATGCTGCTCCCAATCAAGAATATTTTCAATGAGCAGTATGCAAGAGATATTTCCAAAAAAATACAGGCAACTGTAAAATCAAAACAAAAAGCTGGTGAGTTTATAGGGGCGTTTACAAGTTATGGCTATAAGAAATCCCCTGTTGATAAAAACAAATTAGTAATTGATGATTACGCTGCTGATGTTGTCCGTAGAATCTTTTCCTTATATATACAGGGATATGGAAAACAGAGAATCGCAAAACTGCTGAACGCAGAGGGTATTTTGTGCCCGGCAGAATATAAAAAGGTCAATGGTGAGAATTACAAGAACTGTAACCGTCTGGAAAGCACAACGTACTGGTCGTATTCCACAATCAACAGTATTCTCCACAGGGAAATGTATGTGGGGAACATGGTACAGGGAACAAAGCACCAGCGCATGAGAAGCAAGCAGAAGAAAATGCCAAAAGAAGAATGGATAATCGTTGAAAATACCCATGAGCCAATTATAGATAAAGCAACATGGGAAAAGGCTCAATCTCTTTTACAGAAAAGGACAAGGGAGTTGGATTTGGAAACGAATAAAAATATCTTCGCTGGTTTTGTGAAATGCGGTGATTGTGGCAGGGCAATGACAAAAAATATGTGGCGTCGTGCAGATGGAAGTAAAACATACAGTCTTTATTGTGGAACATATAAGAGAAACGGGAAACAGTATTGTACGCCCCATACGCTTCCTATGGCAGTGTTGGAAGATATTGTACTGGGTGATTTAAAAGCAATCGTTGACAGCGTAGACAACTTAAAAGAGTTAGTACAATCGCAGAGCTTCACAGCTTCAAAAGTTAAAAGGATTGCAGATACGGAACTTAGTAAAATCAAAGCAGAATTGGAACGTGTGAAAAGACTTAAAAAATCCATATATGAAGATTACAGAGAAGAATTGATTTCCAAAGAAGAATTTCTTTCTTACCGAGAGGATTATCTAAAAAAAGAAGAACTTTACTCCAAACAGATTGAAGCGCTGGAAGAAAAGAAGAAAGACAATGTGACAGAAGATGTTTTTGAAACGCCTTGGCTTAAAAGGCTTTTGGAATTAAAAGACATTGAAACACTGGATAGAGACATTGTGGTGGAAATGATAAGCGAAATAAAAGTCTATGAAAACCGCAAAATCAAAATCACTTATAACTTCGGAAATGAACTGGAACATTTATTTTCCAGTGTGTACAGTGTGGAATCGGAGGGAAAGGCTATCTAATCTCACACATTTCTAAATCCCCTAATCAGTCTGGGGGAAATACATATAGCATTTGCGCAATTAACACCCTGCACGTGCCGCATCCCGAAAATGCGATTTCCCGGGACGGCCTTCGGAGCGGTCAAGACCGCTCCCTACAAGGCAATGGCAAACAGGCGTTTTTTATTGTAGCAGTGCCGTAGGGGCCGGGCATGCCCGGCCCGGCGGTGTACGGCGGACGGGCGCTTGCGGGAAGGCCGCGGGCCGGACATGTCCGGCCCCTACAGAGGCGCATTACAGGGGCGCGGTTATCAGCTTTGCCTTCAGCAGATCCGCGGGCGGCTGGCCGGGGGCGCTGGCGGAGGTGCCGGAGGTCACACCGAAGGTCGCGCAGCTGCCGAAGGCGCCGCCGCAGAAGCGGGTGACGGCACCCAGCGGGCCCATGCTCATTGTGATGAGCGGCGTGTCCGGGCGGGCGTCGGCGGCGCGGGCCGTGGCCTCCAGCAGGCGGGCGGCGTCGGCGGCGCAGCGGGGCATAACGGCCAGCTTGGCAATGTCGGCTCCGGCGTCGGCCATGCCGGTCAGGGTATCCGCCATGGCATCCGTGGCGGGCGTGGCGTCAAAGTGATGCTCGCTGAAAAGCGCTGCGGCCCCGGCGGCGTGGGCGGCGTCGCGCAGCTCGGCGCGGAACGCGCCGCAGGCCCGCCACTCAATGTCCAGCACGTCCACGCCGCCGTGTGCCAGCAGGGCACGGCAGTGCGCGGCGTAGGCGTCGGGCGTCAGGGCAAGCTCACCGCCCTCGGCCCGGGTGCGGATCGTGACGACCAGCGGCTTGTCCACGATGCCGCGCACAAGCGCCAGCGCGTTCAGAAATTCATCCGCGGGCAGCGGGTCCAGACGCAGCTCGACCAGCTCGGCGGCGGGGTCGGCGCCGGCGGCTTTCGCCAAAGGGCAGAGCGCTGCCGGATCGCGGGCAAACAACGGCACAATGATGCGCGGCCGGGCGGCGGTCAGTGTGAGACCGCGAAGGGATACCATAGCAATCATCCTCTCGGAGCGTTTTCTCTATTTTAGCACAATTTGCCCGATGTGTAAAACTGCGGCGCTTTTTTGCTTGCACCTGCGGATTTTATACGGTAAAATAGCCAAATAGGGGGTGCTGTTTATGAGCAAAATCACGATACCGGACAATTCGATCCTGCTGTTGGAGGGCGGCTCGCTGCGCGGGCTGTTCACGGCGGGCGTGCTGGATACCTTTATGGAGAACGACGTCTATTTCCCGGCGGTGGCCGGAGTCTCTGCCGGGTCACTGAACGCACTGAACTATGCGTCCCACCAGCCGGGGCGGTCCGCCAGCATCAACCTGCGCTACCGCCACGACAGCCGGTACTTCGGCCCCAAGGCGGCACTGCGCGGCGGCAGCCTGTTTGGCCTGAAATTTATGCTGAACGACGTTAAAAAGGAAGTGCCCTTCGACGAGGAGACCTTCGCCCACGGCGGTATGCGTGTCATTGCGGTGGCGACGAACGTCGAGACCGGCAAGCCCGCCTACTTTGAGAAGGGAAAGACGGATTTTCCGTTCGACGAGGCCGTGCGCGCGTCGGCCAGCCTGCCGCTGGCATCCGTGCCTGTCGTGCTGGATGGCCAGCCGTACCTCGACGGCGGATGCTCCTGCCCAATCGCGCTGAACTGGGCGCTGAACGATGGCTTTGAAAAGATCGTTGTCATCACGACGCGGCAGAGGGGCTTCCGCAAGGCGATGCCCGGCCAGCGGATGGTGGACCTGTACGACGACTTTTACGGCGATAAGCCGCTGTTTCTGGCCGATATGCTGACCCAGGAGCTGCGCTACAACACCCTGATGGATCAGCTGGATGAGCTGGAGGCGGACGGGCGCATCTGCTGCGTGCGCCCGCAGGAGCCGATCACGATAGGCCGGTTTGAGGGCGACGAGAACAAGCTGCTGGACCTGTACAACCGCGGCCACCGCGAGGGCCGCGAGGCGCTGGACAAGGTGCAGGCGTATTTGGAAAAGTGAAAAAGCCTTCCCCTGCGGGAGAAGGTGGCCCGTAGGGCCGGATGAGGGGCAAGTTTGCGGAAATTGCCCTTGAATGGGTTGTAGTGGCACACTTTGCCCTCATCAGTCGCCTGCGGCGACAGCTTCAGTCTACGCGCTAAGAGCCGCCTTCGGCGGTTGCGCTCCGACACGCGCCTGCGGGCGCAGCCCCGAGGGGGGGAGCCTTTTTTCTTGCATCATGTCCGAAACTGCGGTACAATAGAGAAAATTATGTTTCGCGAAAGGATGACACCGATGGTAAAAGGCGTTATTTTTGATATGGACGGGCTGATGTTTGACACCGAGCGCCTGTGGGATACCCTGTGGGAACCCGCGTGCGCCGCGCTGGGTCTGCCGCTGCCCGCGGATATGGAGAAGTTTAGGGCCGGGGGACGCGGCCTGGCGGGGGACAACCTGCGCCGCCATGTGGCCGAGTACATCCCCGGCGACCCGCAGAAGGTGCTGGACAAGATCTGGCAGCTGGCGGACGAGCGCTTTGCCCGGGGCGTACCCTGCAAAAAGGGTCTGAAGGAGCTGCTGGGCGCGTTGGAGGACATGGGCCTGCCGCGCATTGTGGCCAGCTCGAGCCCGCGGAATATGATCGAGATGAATTTGCAGACCACCGGCACGGCGCGGTATTTCCACGATGTTGTCTCCGGTACGGAGGTCGCCCACAGCAAGCCCGCACCCGACACCTTTTTGGTCGCGGCGAAAAAGCTGCACCTTGACCCGCATGACTGCCTGGTGCTGGAGGACAGCTTTAACGGCGTGCGCGCGGGCCGCGCCGCGGGCTGTGTGACCGTGATGGTGCCGGATCTGATGCAGCCGACGGAGGAGATCGCGCAGCTGTATGACAGAAAATGTGAGGATCTGCTGGAAGTCAGAGACTTGCTGATCGAGGGAAAGCTGTAATTTATACGCCTTCCCCCGTGGGGAGAATCCTTTTGGCAGCCGATTTTTTGCTTGCGTTTTCCTGCTGTTTGCTGTATACTTGGTTTCGGCGGTCCGATAGGACCGTACATTTGCGCTGTACTCCCGATTTGTAGGAGACGGCAGCAGGAGGAAAATTGAATATGAAAAACCGTACCAACGTCCGTTGGCTCACCCAGCTTGCGCTGCTGGTGGCCATTCTGCTTGTGTTGAACTACACGCCGCTGGGCTATCTGCAGATCGGCCCGCTGTCGGCGTCGCTGCTCACCGTGCCCGTGGCTATCGGCGCTATGACGATGAACCCTATGGCAGGTGCTATTCTGGGCGGTGTCTTTGGCGCAACCAGCTTTATTCAGGCTGTTGAGGGCAAGTCCGCTATGGGCGCAGCCCTGTTCCAGGTCAGCCCTGCGGGCACCTTTGTGGTCTGCTTTGTGGCCCGTGTGCTGATGGGACTGTGCACCGCGCTGATCTTCAATGCGCTGCGCAAGGCTATGCCCAAGAATGAGAAGCTGGCCTGCTTCCTGGGCGGCTTGTCCGCGCCGGTGCTGAACACCGTGTTCTTCATGGGCTTTCTGGTACTGATCTTCTATAACTGTGACTATGTGCAGAACCTGGCCAACACGCTGGGCGCACAGAATGCGTTTATGTTCATTGTGCTGCTGGTCGGCGTGCAGGCTATTTTTGAGTGGGTCATCTGCTGCGTCGTTGCCGGTGCCGTGTCGCTGCCGGTACGGAAATATCTGAAGATGAATTAAAAAAACAGAGCGTTCTTCCCGGGATGGGAGGGACGCTCTGTGTTTTTTATAGAGCAGTAGGGGCCGCACATGTGCGGCCCGGAGGTGCACAGTGGGCGGATGCCGGCTGGAAAGCTGCGGGCCGGGCATGCCCGGCCCCTACGGGGCGGCAATGATTACACCGCCCCGTAAATCCCCTTTACGCTGACCTCGCCGGTAAAGACGCGGGTGTCGCCGGTCTCGTCGCGGACGATGAGACGGCCCTCGTCGTCCACGTCAACGGCGGTTCCGGCGCCGCCGTCGTAGGTGACGCGGCGGCCCAGATTGACGCAGAGCGCCTTGTAGCGCTCGCGGTAGGGGGCGAAGCCCTCGGCCTCGTAGGTGTAGAGCGCACGGTCAAAGCCGAAGTCGGTCATGTATTGAGCCAGCCACTCCGGGTCGGTGTCCATGTCCACAGGCACGCCCTGCAGAGCCAGGCTGGTGCCGTGGGGCAGACCCGCGGCGTCGAAATATTCCTGCGGCTGGGCCAGATTGATGCCGATGCCCACTACGATGCTGTGGCCGTCGGGGCCGACCTCGCACAGGATGCCGACGATTTTTTTGCCGTTCAGCAAAAGGTCGTTCGGCCACTTGATCTGGCAGTCGATGCGGTAGCGCTCGCGCAGGGCGTCGCAGACGGCCAGACTGGCAAACAGCGGCAGCGTGGCGGGCTGGACCAGATCGGTCCTGATGACGGCGGTGTAGTACAGGCCCTTGTGGGGCGCATCAAGCCAGCTGCGGCCAAGGCGGCCCCGCCCGGCGGTCTGGTGGGTGGTGTAGACCGCGCCGATGGGACCGAACTTGTCCAGATTATGCTTGGCCCAAAGGTTGGTGCTGTCTACCTCGGGCAGGTAAATAACGCTCTCGTTCAAAATTCAGGCACCCTCTTCCAGGTAAAGCTGCATTTGCCGTTTTCAATCGTAATGACACCGTAGCTGCCGCCGTCGCGCAGACTGCCGGGGTTGAACACCGTGGCCGCCGTGCCGACGCCGCGCACCAGCTCGCGCCGGTGGGTGTGGCCGAACAGCGCCACATCTGCGCCGCGCTCACCGGCACACTCGGCCAGGCGTTCACTGCCCATCTTGACGCCGTAGTGATGCCCGTGGGTGTAGAAGAAAAGCACCCCGCCGAAGGGGGCGAGCCCCTCGGACGGCTCGCTGTAGTTGACGTCGCAGTTGCCGGCCACGCGGTAGATGGGATAGGGCACCGGCTCCCTGCGCAGCTCCAGCGCGGCGTTCAGGTCGTACAGACCGTCACCGAGGTAGAACATGGCGTCGGCGGTCTCGTTTTGCAGCACCCACCGCAGGTCGCGCAGGCGGCCATGGACGTCGGAAATGACTAGAATTTTACACATAGAAATAGACTCCTGTTGAAAAAGGCTTCTCCCCTGGGGGAGAAGCTGCCGCCGCAGGCGGCTGATGAGGGGAGAGCTTGCGGAGGTATGGCCGTGAATGGGCGATGACGCAGGGCTGCCCCTCATCCGGCCTCGGGCGAGTCCTCGGCCACCTTCAGTCTCCGCGCTAAGGGCCGCCTACGGCGGTTGCGCTCCGACACGCGCCTGCGGGCGCAGCCCCAAGGGGGAAGGCTTTTTATTTTATAAGCTCTTTATAGATTTCACCCTTACTAAACGGTGTCCCGGCGGCGGCCTGTTTGGCGGCGGCGGCGGGGGGCAGACCGTCCGCTTGCAGGGCGCGGGCGGCGGCGACGGCTTCTTCCAGGGTCGGCGCGGCGGCCTGCTCGACGGCGGCAGGGTCGGTACCGGCCAGAACCAGCACATACTCGCCGCGGGGGTCGTTGTCCTTATAAAAGGCCACGGCCTCGCCGAGAGTCGTCTTTTTGATCTCCTCGTGCAGTTTGGTCAGCTCACGGCAGAGCGAGACCGAGCGGTCTGCACCAAAGGCAGCGGTCAGGTCGTCCAGCGTGCCGCGCAGCTTGTGCGGGGCCTCGTAGAAGATCATCGTGCGGGTCTCGTTCTGCAAAAGGGCCAGCCGTTCGCGGCGGTCCCGCTTGGGGACGGGCAGAAAGCCCTCGAACACAAAGCGGGCCGTGGGCTGGCCGCTGGCCGCCAGCGCTGTGACGCAGGCCGATGCCGCCGGGATGGGCACGACCCTGATGCCGCGCTCGTGGGCCTCGCGGACGATCTGCTCGCCGGGGTCGCTGATGCAGGGCATACCGGCATCGCTGCACAGGGCGCAATTCTCCCCGGCCTCGATGCGGTTCAGGATGGCCTCGCCGTGGTGGAGCGCGTGCTCATAGTAGCTGACCATCGGCTTTTTGAGACCCAGATGGTTGAGCAGCCGCAGCGTGACGCGGGTGTCCTCAGCCGCGACGAAGTCCGCCAGGCCGAAGGTAGCCGCCACACGCGGCGGCATGTCATCCAGATTGCCGATAGGCGTGGCGACAAGATATAAAGTACCGGGCAATGTGAAAACCCCTTTTGATGTTGATATAATAGTATTATACCTGCAATAACAGACAAGTGCAAGCCAAAAAGAGAGGAGATAGGAGTGAGAAGATAGGAGATTTTCCCACAGCAGGGTTCTCTCCTTTCTCCTAACTCCTATCTCCTCTCTGAAAATTACTCTCCGCTCCGCTCCCCAAACCCGTATTCGTGTTCCTTTACGGGCAGGGTGGTGACTTCAACGTTCTCGATGCGGGCCCAGCGGTTGCTGCGCTCGATGAGGGGGACAAGGGCGTCGAGGGCGGCACGCTCGCCCTGGGCCTCCAGCGTGACGCTGCCGTCCCAGTTGTTGGCGACCCAGCCGGTCAGGCCCAGATGCAGGGCCGCGGCGCGGGCATAATAGCGGAAGCCTACGCCCTGCACTGTGCCGGTGAAGCGCCAGCGGCGGCGGATGGCGCTCATGCGTCGATGCCAGTGACGGTGTAATCCCTGGCCTCGACAGCGGTCTTGAGGTCGGCGTCGGCCACATCGTGGGTCAGGGACACAACGGCAGTGCCCTTCTCGTGGCTGATCTCGGCGCTCTGCACGCCGTCCAGGGCCTCCAATGCCTTCTTCACGGTGGCCTCGCAGTGGCCGCACATCATGCCTTCAATGTGAATCGTCTTTTTCATGGCAGTTCCCTCCGTTTGGGTGGTTTTATTTTCCGGGGCAGGCTGCACGGGGCAGCTGCCGGTGGGGCAGGGGATCTCGGGCGCAGACGCGCGGACCGGGGCTTTGCGCTTCGGCGGGGCATCGTGGGCGGCGCTGCGCGGGTCAAAGGTGTTCAGCCGCAGGGCATTTGTGACGACGCAGACGCTGGACAGGCTCATGGCCGCGGAGGCGATCATCGGGTTCAGCGTGATGCCGAAGCCCGTGAACACGCCCGCCGCCAGCGGGATGCAGATGGCGTTGTAGAAGAACGCCCAGAACAGGTTCTGATGGATGTTGCGCACCACCGCGCGGGACAGGCGCACCGCGGCGGGTACATCGGCCAGGTCGCTGCGCACCAGCACAACGTCGGCGGCGTCCAGCGCGACGTCCGCACCGGCACCGATGGCAATGCCGGTCTCGGCGCGGGTCAGGGCGGGGGCGTCGTTGATGCCGTCACCGACCATGGCGACGCGGCCCTGTTTTTGCAGTGCGCGGACCTCGGCTTCCTTGCCCGCGGGCAGGACGCCCGCAATGACATGGTCGGCATCGAGGCCGACCGCCGCGCCGATGTGGCGGGCCGTGGCGGCGTTGTCGCCGGTCAGCATCACGACCTGCAGGCCGAGAGTTTGCATCTGGGCGATGGCGGCGGAGGAGGACTCCTTCACGACGTCGGACACGCCGATGACGCCTGCGGCCTTACCGGCCAGCGAGAAGTAGAGCGGCGTGATGCCGTCGGCGCTCATCTCGTCGCCCGCCTGCTGCAGGTCGTCGGGCAGGGCGCAGGTCTCGCGGATGAAATCGGCATTGCCGCCCGCAATGACCTTGCCCGCGACCTTGCCGCGCAGACCCTTGCCGGGCACGGCCTCAAAGTCGGTCACAGTGGCGTAGGACAGATGATCCTTCTCGGCGCGCTGCAGGATGGCGCGGGCCAGCGGGTGCTCACTGCGCAGCTCCAGACCGGCGGCCATGCTGAGCAGGAATTTCTCGGGCACGTTGCGGGTGCCGAAGATTTTTACAACGCTGGGCTCACCGGTGGTGACGGTGCCGGTCTTATCCAGCAGCACGGCGTCGGTGTAGCCGGTGGTTTCAAGGCTGGCGGCGGTCTTGAACAGGATGCCGTTTTTGGCACCCACGCCGCTGCCGACCATGATGGCGACGGGCGTCGCCAGGCCCAGGGCACAGGGGCAGCTGATGACCAGCACGCTGATGCCGCGGGCCAGCGCAAATGTAAAGGTCTGGCCCAGCAGCAGCCAGATGACAAATGTAGCCGCGGCGATACAGATGACGGTGGGCACGAAGATGCCGGAGACCCTGTCCGCGGTCTTGGCCAGCGGGGCCTTCGTCGCGGCGGCGTCGCGCACCAGGCGGATGACCTGGGAAAGCGTCGTGTCCTGGCCGACGCGCTCGGCACGGCAGGTCAGCGCACCGTTCTGGTTGATGGTCGCGGCGCTGACGGGGGAGCCGGGGAACTTGTCCACCGGCATGCTCTCGCCGGTCAGGGCGGCCTCGTTCACGGTGGAGATGCCCTCGGTGACGGTGCCGTCCACGGGGATGCTCTCACCGGGGCGGACTAAAAAGAGGTCGCCGACGTTGACCTCACTGACCGGGACTGTGACCTGCTCGCCGCCGCGCAGGACGCAGGCAGTCTGGGGGGCCAGCTTCATCAGGCTTTTCAGTGCGTCGGTGGTCTTGCCCTTGCTGTAGGCTTCCAGCGTTTTGCCGACGGTGATGAGCGTTAAAATCATGGCCGCCGACTCAAAATAAAGGTCGTGGCGGTACTGCATGACCAGGTCGTCGTTGCCGGTGGACAGGCCGATGCAGATCATGACGATGGCGAACACGCCGTAGGCCAGCGACGCGCCGGCACCGAGGGCGACGAGGGTATCCATGCCGGGCGCGCGGGTCTTGATGCCCTTCCAGCCCGAGATGAAAAACGCGCGGTTGATCCAGCAGACGGGCAGGGTCAGCACCAGCTGGGTGCCCGCGTACAGGATGGCGTGCCAGCCGCCGCCGTGGAACACACTGCCCAGCGGAAGGCCGATCATGTGGCCCATCGAGACGTACATAAGCGGCACAAGGAAGCAGAGGCTGGCAATCAGGCGCTTTTTGAGCTTGGGAGTCTCGGTGTCCTCGAGCTCGGCGCTTTCGCTCTCGGCGGAGGCGAGGGACGCGCCGTACCCGGCGGCGTCCACGGCGCGGAGGATGCGCCGTGCCGTGGCATCAGGGTCGGTGTCGGGGGCGTAGTCTACCTGCATCGAGTTGGTCAGCAGGCTTACGGCGACGGATGCCACACCCGGCACCGCCGCAACGGCTTTTTCCACATGGCTTGCGCAGGCCGCGCAGCTCATGCCGGTGATTTCGTAGCGTTGCATGGGGATACTCCTTTTTTGGTAGTGCAGAGAAAGCCTTCCCCCGAGGGGGAAGGTGGCGCGGAGCGCCGGATGAGGGGAGAGCTGACGGATATTGCCCGTGAGCGGGTGGTGTTGGCGGGGTCTGCCCTCATCAGTCACCTTCGGTGACAGCTTCCCCCGAGGGGGAAGCCTTTTATCTTATTAAAACAGATTTTCCGGCAGAACGATGTCGCTTTTTGGAACCTGGGACCAATCGAAGGTGCGGGCCAGGGCCTGGGGCGTTGTAGGGGCGGGGGAGGCTTGCAGGCCGCAGGCAAAGGCCAGCTTGCCGATGATCTCCTCGGGGGTGTATTTCGCGCGCAGATTCTCGAGACTCTGGTCGCCGTCGCGCTTTGAGAGGCGGCGGCCATCGGAGGCCAAAAGCAGCGGCAGATGGTAGAATTTCGGCGGGGTCAGGCCCAGCTCCCGGTAAAGCCAGAGCTGGCGCGGTGTACTGGACAAGAGGTCGCTGCCGCGCACGACCTCATCGACGCCCATCAGCGCGTCGTCCACAACGACGGCCAGCTGGTAGGCAAACACACCGTCGGCCCGCCGCAGGAAAAAATCCCCGCAGTCGCGGGCGAGGTTTTCTTCATAGTGCCCCATGTGGCCGTCCTCAAAGGCGATGACCTCGTCGGGCACCTGCACGCGCCAGGCGGGGGCGCGGGTCTTGGAGCGCTCGGCAATTTCAGCGGGCGTCAGGCCGCGGCAGGTCCCGGCGTAGATGACCTGCCCGTCGCTGCGGTGGGGCGCACTGGCCGCGTGCAGCTGACTGCGGCTGCAAAAGCAGGGGTAGACCAGCCCACGGCGGGACAATTCGTCGAAGTACCGCTGATAAATTTCGCTGCGGTCACTCTGGTAGACCGGCGGCGTCGGGCCGTCGGCGGCAAGGCCGAGCCACGTCAAATCGTCCACAATGGCGTCCGCATAGCTGCGGGGGCAGCGCTGGGTGTCCAGATCCTCAATGCGCAGCAGCACCTGCCCGCCCTTGCTTTTGGCGCTCAGCCAGGCCAGCAGGCAGCACATCAGGTTGCCCAGGTGCATCCGCCCGCTGGGGCTGGGCGCGTAGCGTCCCGTGCTCATTCCAGCGTGTAGGTGCCGTCGCCAAGGGCACGCAGATGGACACGGTAGAAGGCGGCCACGGCCTTTGTCATGGCCTCGGCGTCGGCGACGCTGGCCGTCTCGACGGCACTGTGCATCGCGAACTGGGCGCAGCCGATGTCTGCCATCGGGATGGGCAGCGTGTGGCTCTGCAAATTGCCCAGCGTGCTGCCGCCGGCCTCGTCGGCGCGGTTCGTGAACACCTGCACCGGCACGTCGGCCTTCCGGCAGATGGCGCGGAAGATCGCGCCGCTGACGGCGTTCGTCGTGTACTTCTGGCTGGCGTTGTACTTGAGCACCACGCCGCCGCCCAGCCGCACGGGCGCGCAGGGGTCGGACTTCTGCGGGAAGTTCGGGTGGGTCGCGTGGGCGTTGTCGGCGCTCAGCATAAAGCTGTTGGCCATGGCGCGGTGGCTGGCCTGTGCGCTGTGGGGCACGGCCTCAAGGATGCGGTCCAGCACGTCCCGCAGGTAGCTGCTCGCGGCACCCATCCGGCTCGAGGAGCCGACCTCCTCGTTGTCGAGCATCGCCCAGACCGGGGCGCAGGCGCTGTCGGTCTCCCCGGACGCATCCAGAAAGCCCAGCAGCGTCGTGGCGGCGCATTCCAGATCGTCAATGCGCGGGGCCATGAAAAATTCACCGTCAGGGCCGATCTGGGTCGGGGCCTGGCGGGTGACGAGCTGCAGATCGCTGTCCAGAATGTCGGCGGCCTCCACGCCGAGGGACTCGGCGACGAGGTCGGTCAGGGTGCGGCTGCCCGCGGGGCCCCACAGCGGCTGCATATCGACCTGCGGGTTGAAGGTGTGGCCCTTGTTGATGTCCCGCTGAAAGTGGATGGCCAGCGACGGGATGACGAGCAGGTCGCGGTCAAGGTACACAAGGCGGCTCTCGATGCCGTCCTCGGTCTTGACGAGGGCGCGCCCGCCGACGGTCAGCGGGCGGTCCAGCCAGGTGGACATGATCATCCCGCCGTAGCCCTCGACGCTCAGGCGGCGGCAGCCGTCGTTTTCAACGGTGTCGGCTTTGATTTTCCACGACGGGGAGTCGCTGTGGCTGGCCACGATGCGCCAGCCGCCGATGGCGTGCTGCGGCACGCGCCACGCCACAACGGACGAGCCGTTGCGGGTCGTGTAGTAGCCCTTGCCCGGCTCAAGGTTCCAGTAGTCGGCCTCCTCCAGCCGGGTGAAGCCGGCGGCGCACAGCCAGCTTTCGGCGGTGGCAGCGGCGTGGAACGGGGTGACGGACTCCTGCAGAAACTCTACTAAATCATCGTACATAGGTTTTTTTCTCCTCTTGGGTGATTTTCCGCACATTTGGCGGTGAATATTGTAGGGCGGGGTGAGGTCAGGCTGCCCTACATTATAAACATACACAACTATATTACCGCAAACATTCCCAAGAAACAAGTTGCAAACGCGGGGAAAATACCCTATACTTAGTATATTCAAATAGGCACTTTTGACAAGTACGCACTTTTTAGAAACCGCTACCCAAAAGGAGAGTGTGAGCAATGCACCCGAACGAACACTGTAACTGCCGCTATGCGGATGTGGGCTGTGACAGGATGGAGCAGGTCATGGACCAGATCAGCGGCAAGTGGAAGATGCGCATTTTATTCATGGTGGGCGCACACGGTACGCTGCGCTACGGTGAGTTGCGCAAGCTGCTGGACGGCGTGACCCACAAGATGCTGTCGAACCAGTTGAAGGAGTTGGCCGCGGATGGGCTGGTGCAGCGCATCGACTACAACGAGGTCCCGCCCCGGGTCGAGTACCGCCTGACCGAAAACGGTGAGGCGCTGATGCCGATTTTTGACGACATTCAAAAATATATCCGCCGCCAGAGCTGCGGCGACTGCTGCAAGCAGGAAACACGCCACACCTGCTGTGAATAGTATAAGGTAGGATTGGGGGCGTTGGTATGCGTAGGTTAGCGATTCTCTTAGCGGGGGCCGCCCTGCTGGCCGGGTGCGCGGCCCCGGCGGTGCCGGAGGCGGCGTCCGCGGTGCAGGCGGTATCGTCCGAAGAGGGCACCGGGCACGCAGGCAGCCGGACCGAGCAGCTTGCCGTGCTGGATGGGCTGGTGGATTTCGGCGCGGACACGGCAGGCTGCAGCCTGAAAACGGCCCGGGCCGCGGCGGTGCTGGTGGAGTACCTGAGCACGTCGGAGTTTGAGGATGGTACAGCGGATACCTGGCGGGCTGGGCTGAGCGGCGACGCGCAGGAGCGGCTGGCGCTGAACTGGCCGGGCATCCTGGCCGAAGCACAGGCGATTTGTGCCGACCCCGCGGCCTGTGCCGATGAGCTGGCGTCCGCGGGCGTGGAGACGGATTTCCCCGGTATGGAGCTGGGCGGTGTGCCGGATAAGCTGACGGCGCTGGACGCAGTGCTGGGCGCACAGGGGCAGCTCGTAAAATAGTAACAAAAAAGACAGCAGGTACGCGGTTTTTGCGTGCCTGCTGTTTTTTCGACAGCGGAAAACAACTGTCCCTAAAATAAAACGGCGTTCGGTCTTATAATGCGGCAGGATTCGACAAACGGTTATGGTAAGATGAGGGTGTTCCGAGAAACGGACACCATAAATGATACAAAATGAAAGGCCTACAAGCTATGAAAAAACAAAGTCTGAACGCACTCGCTGCCTCCTACCGCGCTGACCTGCTCTACTACATTGAGCGTGCCAAGCTGGGCAAATGCCCGTCCCACTGGCAGGCCTACTGCTTTGGGGAAATCGCTGCTGCCAAGGGCACGGATGCCTACCCTGAGGACGGCGACGCACTGCTGGACGAGCTGCACCGGCTGGTGGACACCGTGCCCCAGATCACGAACCGCGAGGAAAGCGTGGCGGAGATCGCCGCCTACCGCGGGCAGATGCTCTTTTACTTTGACCGCGACTACTACACGCTGGCCGAACTGGTGCGCCTGCCGGACCGGAAAAAGTACGGCGCCTGCGTTTACATTGACGCCGACGGCAGCAGGCAGGACCGCCCGGGCTATGCCAATGACATAGCACTGCAGGTGGATGAATGGCGCAGGAAAAACGGTATCCCGTTTGACAAGTCGACCATCGCCGCCAGCCCCAGCGAGGTAGACGGCGGCGAGTTTGACACGATGGACGAGGCACTGCGGTACCTGTACACCTGCCTGAATTTCCCGGACAGCGTGTTGTGCTGAAAAAATCCCGCCGGAAAAGGGCATCCGACGGGATTTTTTGTGCGGTATAGGGGCGAACGGCCACGGGCGGATATGGAATCCGCCCCTACGGTGGGGCCGCAGGGCTCCTGCCTTACAGCTCGTACAGCTCGGTGTATTTCTTCTTTAGATACTCGGTGAAGTGGTGCGGGTCGAACTTGCCGCCGCAGAGGCTCTCGACGAGCCAGGCGGGTTCCTTCATGCTGCCCCACTGCCAGACGCGCTCCTTCAAGGCGGCCTTCAGCGGCTCCACGTCGCCGTTGGCCCACTGGGCGTCAAAGTCGTTTGTTTTGCGCAGGTCGTCGATGGCCTGTGCGCCGTAGGCACTGCCGAGAGCATAGCTCGGGAAATAGCCGATGTCGCCCATGGACCAGTGGATGTCCTGCAAACAGCCGTGGGCATCGTCGGGCACATCGACGCCGAGGTACTCTTTATACTTGGCGTTCCAGGCGGCGGGCAGGTCGGCCACGGCCAGTGTGCCCTGCATCAGGGCCTTTTCCAGCTCATAGCGCACCATGATATGCAGGGCGTAGGTCAGCTCGTCGGCCTCGGTGCGGATCAGGCCCGGTTCGGCGCGGTTGACGGCGCGCCAGATCTCCTCGGCGGAGACGTCGGCCAGCTGCGCGGGGAACAGCTCCTTCAGCGTCGGGTACAGGTAGTGGACAAAGGCACGGGAACGGCCCACCAGGTTCTCAAACAGGCGGGACTGGCTCTCGTGAATGCCCATCGTCGCGCCGTGGGTGACGACGGTGTAGTCGTAGTCGGGGTTGATGTTCAGCTCATACAGCGCGTGGCCGCCCTCGTGGGCGACGCTGTAGAGGTTCGAGAAGATGTCCCGGGGCATGTAGTGGGTCGTGATGCGCACATCGCCGCGCCAGAACTCGGTGGTGAAGGGGTGCTCGCTCTCGGCCAGATAGCAGTGGGCCGGGTCAAGGCCCCACAGCTCCATGATCTTTTTGCTGACCCGGCGCTGGGCGTCGATGGGCCACTCCTGGTCGAGAAAATCGGTGCGCACGGCCTTGCCGCGGGTCTGGATGTCCGCCAGCAGCGGGACGATGGTTTCGCGCAGCGTCGCGAAAAATTCATCGCACTGGGCAATGGTCAGGCCCTTCTCGTAGCGGTCCAGCAGGACCTCATAGGGGTCGCGGTCCGGCGCAAAATACCGGGCCTGGGCGCGGCGGGCGGCGATGAGCTTTTCCAGATACGGCGCGAACAGGCTGAAATCGTTCGTGCGCTTGGCCTTGGTCCAGGCGGGCACGCTCTGGCTGCACAGCTTGGTGAAGGCGGCGTACTCGTCGGCGGGGATCCGGGCAATCTCGTCGTACTGGCGCTGCAAATTGCGGACCTCGGCGCGCTCCTGCTCGGTCTCGGCGTCGGCAGCGGCCTCCTTCAAAAGGGCGGCGGTGCCGTCGTTGACCAGCAGGTCAAAGCTGGCGCGGCTCAAAACCTCGGTGGCCTCGGCGCGGCCATCGGCGCTGCCCTCGGGCGCGACGGTCTCGGCGTCAAAGTCGATGACGGTCATGGCATACAGGTAGGCGTACAGCTGCTTTTCCAGCGCACGCAGGCGGATGATGGAAGGCTTCATGGTGGTGACCTCGTTTCATAGTGATGCCTTCCCCCTTGGGGGAAGGTGGCCGAAGGCCGGATGAGGGGCAGGTCTGCGGGGGCAGCCCATGAACAGGCTGCGGCGGAAGGCTGGCCCTCATCAGTCCGCTTTGCGGACAGCTTCCCCCGATGGGGAAGCCCTTATAAGCATCATACCACACCTCGCGCACTTTTTCCATTGCCAACCGGGCAAAAGTGTGGTATTGTGGATATACTACTACAAAAAGGAGGTCCCCCGCCATGCCGGAGCAGCCGCTTGTCAGTATTATCGTGCCGATTTATAACGCCCAGGATCATATCGCCCGCTGTGTGGAGAGTATCCGCCGCCAGACCTACCGGAACCTTGAAATTCTGCTGCTGAACGACGGCAGCCAGGACGTCAGCCTGGAGGTCTGCAAGATGTATGCCAACGTCGATCCGCGCATCGTGCTCATCGACAAGGCCAACAGCGGCGTGGCCGCGACCCGCAACATGGGCCTGCGGGAGGCCAGGGGCAAGTATCTGCAGTTCGTCGATGCCGATGACACGATCCAGCCCTACGCCACGGAGCTGCTGGTGCAGCGGGCCGAGGAGAGCGGCGCAGATTTGGTCATTGCGCACTACAACCGCATTACGCCGCCCCGCCCCCGTGCCGAGGATGACCCCCGCCCCGAGCGGCCCACCAAGGTGCAGACCTACGGTTTCCTGATGGAGGGCCCGATGACGAAGGAGGAATTCGCCGCGGGCCTGATGCAGGAACCGGCCAGCTTTTATTACGGTGTGATGTGGAATAAGCTCTACCGCGCCGACATTGTCCGTGCGCACGATGACATTATATGCGCCGAGGACATGGACTGGTCGGAGGACCTGTATTTCAATTTGAGCTATATCCGCTATGCGGAGAAGTTCTACGCGCTGTCGACGCCGATCTACAACTATTTCAACACGCCCGGCAGCGCGGTGCACACGGCGCTGAACCCGGTGAACATCGTGGCGACCCGTGCGACCCTGTTTGCATATTATAAGGAGCTGTATGAGCATCTGGGCCTGTATGAGGAGTACAAGCCGCAGATCTACAAGTATCTGGTGGCGGTGGCAGAGGCGTGAGCGCGGCGAATAGTACGCGGTAGCGGCCAGGCAGACGGTGGAAAACGGGCAATAAAAATAGCGTAGGGGAGGGCTTTAGCCCTCCCCTACGTATTGCATTATACTTTCTGCTCAAACAGCCCGTGCTTATTACAGTACCAATAGAGCTTGCCGTGGCCGCGGCGGAAGAAGCGGGCGGCGGCGGGACCCTCGGGGTAGAGGCGGACAAGCTCAAAGCGGTCCCCAGTGACGTAGACGATGAAGGAAATGTAGTGCGTCTTGGTCATCTCATGGGGGATTTCCACGTACAGCTCATGCTCGATTTCGGTGACGGCGGCGGTGTGGGCGTCGTCGGGTGCTTCTGCCTCCAGCGGGGGCAGAGCGACGCCGCAGCAGCTGATGCCCGCCGCGCCGGTAGCGGGCAGGATGTTGCCGCAGACCGGACAGACGTAGAGGCGGCTGCGCAGCAGGTTGGCGGAACGGTTCGCGTTGGTGATGACCTCGCCGGAGAGCAGCTCCGGCAGCGAGACGTGCAGCGCGGAGGCCAGCGGCTCCAGCAGGGTGATGTCGGGCAGGCCGCGGCCCGTCTCCCACTTGGAGACGGTCTTGTCGCTGACGCAGAGCTGGTCCGCCAGCTGGGCCTGGGTCAGGCCGCAGCGCTCCCGCAGGGCCTTGATGGCGACCCCGGTTATATAGTGATCCATGGGTGGTCACGCTCCTTTCGTTTGGTCTGATGATACCACAGGGAAGGCGCGGGGACAACCTGCGGAAAGTAGAGTGGGGGCTGAGCCGGGAACGGGCAGCTGTGCGCTTACAATTGAATCGTAGGGAGGGGTCTTGACCCCTCCGTGCCTGTGTGCGGCGGCGGAAGCCTCGGCGGAGCGGTCAAGACCGCTCCCAACAAACCGGTGGAAAACGGGCAATAATAAAATAAAAAGTAATAGGGGAGGGCTTTAGCCCTCCCCTACGTATTTCTGTTTTACACCCAATGCCCGAAGCGGTAGACCGGCTTCGTCGGCTCGGGGGGACGCAGGTCGTCACCAAGATAGATGTCGATGGCGTTGCGCTGCATGCGGCGGGCGACCCTGTCGGGCAGATGGGCAAAGCCCTCAGCCAGGTTGGGCGGGCGCTTGACCGGGTGGTGGCAGTCGCTGCACAGAATGTGCACAAGGTTCCACTCGATCAGCTTGTGCAGCCACTTGGCGGTGTGTCCGTCCCGGATCAGGCCGGTGGCGTTGATCTGCGCCAAACACCCGTCGCAGACCCAGTTGTAGAGCAGCGTCGGGTCCTCGGTCACAAAGGGATAGCGCTCCACGTGGGCCAGAATCGGCGTGTACCCCTGCGCACGGATGGCGTAGAGCGTCTCGTCGATGCCCGGCGGGTGCATCGTGGTGGGGAACTCGATCAAAATATAGTTGCTCCCCGCAAAGGCCAGCTGGCGCAGGTCAAGGCTGGGCAGCGCGGTGGAGTAAAACACCTCGGCGCCCATTTTACCGGCCAGCCGCAGGCCCTCGGCCTTGCAGGCCGCGGACACCTGCAGGAACGCTGCCTTGCGCCGCGCGGTAAACTGCTCCACGGAAATGCGCTCATAATGGAAGTGCGGCGTGAACACAATGCCCGCCGCACCATCCTGTAATTCCTTGCGAATGAGCGACATTGACATATCCAGATCTTTGGCACCGTCATCAATGCCGGGCAGGATGTGACAGTGCAGCTCTACAAGGGCATTACTCATGCATCATTTCCCTTTTTATCTTCGTCGTAATAGCTGTAGGAGTAAGCGTAGGAGTAGCCGTCGCGGCGGCCGCTCTGCTTGCCGTTGTAGCCGTTCATGACAACACCCAGGATGTGGGCGTTGACGGCCTCCAGGTTCTTTTTGCTGAGCTGGGCACTCTGGATGGTGGTGACACCGGGGCGAACGACCAGCAGCACGCCGTCCGCCATGCGGCAGAGGACCGCAGCGTCGGTGACGAGGCTGACGGGCGGGGTATCCACGATAACATAGTCGAATGCCTTCTGCAGGGAGACAAAGATCTTCTCGGTCATGGGGGCGGAGAGCAGCTCGGTGGGGTTCGGCGGGATCGTACCGGCGGTCAGGACCGTGATGCCGGAATCCTTGACGCGGACAAGCGCTGTGGCCAGCGCGCCTTCATCCTTGGAGGTGATGACGTTCGTCAGACCGGCATGGCTGCGCGGAATGCGCAGATAGCGGGAGATCGTCGCCTTGCGCAGATCACAGTCCACAAGGACAACGCGCTTGCCGGAGGCCGCAATCGTCATGGCCAGGTTGACGGCCACGTTGGTCTTGCCTTCTTCGGGAACGGAGGAGGTGATCAGGATGGTCTTGCAGTTGCCGGCAGAGGAAAGAAATTCCAGGTTGGTACGCAGAGATTTGTAGGCTTCCACAAACTGGAACGGGGCGTCGCCGCCGACGGTAAACAGCTTGCGATGGCTGGTGTTTTTGCTTGCCTTGCTCATTTCTTTTTACCTCCCTGATATTCCGGAATGACGCCCACGACGGCGAGGTCAAGATACTTGGCAATGTCGTCCTCGGTATGGATCTTGTTGTCCAGCAGGACGGCCAGCAGGATGATGCCGACGCTGATGACCAGGCCCAGCACGCCGCCCAGCATGGTATTGCGGCCCACGTTGGGGGAGACAGGCGTCGGATTGACGGCGGCGCTGGAGATGACCTTGACGGAACCGGCTTCGACGGACTCGAGAATGACGTCAGGGGAGACGACGGTGATCTGCTCACAGACCTGGCGTGCCCACTCGGGGTTGTCGCTCTTGACTGTGACCTTCATGACCTGGGTGTCATCCACGGCGCTGACCGTGACACGTTCAGCTAGCTTTTCATACGTCAGGCTCAGACCCAGGTTGTCAATGACCTGCTGCAGCACGGTATCGCTCTTGATGATGATGCTGTAGGTGGAGACCAGCTTGGTGGCGGAGTTGATCTGGTCGCTGGTGACGTTGGAGGTCGTATCCTGACGGGTGTTGACGATCATCAGGGCGGAAGCCTCGTACTGCGGGGTGATAAGGAACTTGGAGACGCCGAATCCGACACCGGCCAGAATTACGGTGGTGAGAATGACGGCCAGCAGGTGCTGCCGGACGGCGTTCAGGACCTCCAAGAGGTCAATCGTTTCGTAACCTTCGTTTTCCATGTGTGGGTCCTCCTGTTAAATGTTCTGACGGCGTTTCATGCGGCTTCTGGCAGTGGCGGTCAGGGCCAGAAGGATCACGGCGACTGCGCCGTAGATGAGGGCGAACAGGCCGAAGCGGCCAAAGAGATTCTGCACATAGGTGACGATCAGCTGCTTGACCGAAGCGGGATTGATGCTCAGCGCCTCCATGTGGATCGCAGGGAAAATAATGGTGGCGGCCAGCGCACAGAGCGCCGCAGCCGCAGTGAAAGCGAACGTCAGGCAGCGCACGCCGTAGCGGGGGCTGCCGGCTAAGCGCAGCATCACAAAGAGGCTGACTGCGCAGAGCACCGCCATGATGGCGACGGCCACCGGCACAACGCGGCTGCACTTTTCAATAAAAGTGTACAGCTGGCTGGCCAGGGGCACCGTGACATAGTTGGCGTAGTCCAGACGGCAGGCGTCGGCGACGACGACGACGGCGGATTCCACGTCGGATGTGACCTCGACGCCGCGGCCGTTCAAATCGTTGATCAGGTTGTCGTACGTCGTATTCAGAATCGCGTTGCGGGTGTCAATAGCGGTGTCGCCCTGGTACAGACGGGTGATGGAATCCGCCATATCCGCCGTGATCTGGTCGCGGGAGAGGGCGGCGGTCATCACGTCGGCGGAGAAGCCGGACGATGCGCCGTAGCTGATGAAGTTGTCATACAGATAGCTGTAGGCGGCCTCACTGAAATCACTGCGGTTGACCTGCTCCTTCATGTAGGAGGCGCTGCAGATCGTTGTCATCAGGACAAGGCAGAGCGCCAGCAGTGCCAGCAGCAGACTGGACAGCCAGCTTAAAACCGTGGCCCACACAACGCTGCCTTTGCGGCGGGGGTGCGGAGCTTGTTTTTGTGCCATACATACACCCCCTTAGCTGTTGGCGTCCAGCACGGGGCCGGACACGTATTTGGCATAGACGAAGAAACGGTTCGGCGTGAAGCCGAGCGCATCGAAGGGATAGCAGGTGTACAGGATCAGATTCTCGTCGGTGCGGGTGAAGTCGTAGGCGGTCTCGTCCTGATAGTCGAGGATCTCGGTGCCGGTGACCTCATAGGTATAGACGCCGTAGTGGGTCGTGATCGTGACCGTCGCGCCGGCCTCGGCGTGCTGCAGGTCATTGAAGAAGGTGTTGTTGTGCCCGGCCAGCAGGATGGTCTTGCCCTCGCCGGGAATGCCGACGCGGGAGTCGTCCTTGTAGGTGCCGACGCCGGCGTTTAAGATTTTGCTCGTGTCACCGTAGTAGACCGGGGCGTCCACGTTGGTGCCGGAGATCGTGATCGTCGCGTAGCGGTCCCCCTCGGACGGGTAGGTGACGGAGCTCAGCGGCAGCCTGTCCGGCTGGGCGTCCGGCTCATCCACCGTACCGCCGTTGATGACGGTGGCGGCATTGTCCAGCAGATCCCTGGGCTGCGCGACCTCCGTTGTGCTGAAGAACCAGCCCAGCAGGGCCTGGTACGGGGCCAGCATGGTGTGGCCCACGATAAAGACCAGCGCGGTGCTGACCAGAACAAAGGCCAGCGGGACCACTACATAAGCCAGTGGACTGCGGCGCAGAAAAGAGTGCTTCTTGCTTGCCTGCATGGTGATATGCTTTCCCTCCTGATATGATTGATAATTACTGCATCCTATATTATAAACTATTTTCTATATAAAAGGAAGGTCTAAAACAAGAATAAATTGACCAATTCCGTATAAACAACGAAAAACGGGCAGAGCCAGAGGTTCTGCCCGCTGCCGGTCAAAAACCGGACTTATGCAGCTGGATTTACAGTGCACGCTCCTTGCGGACGGCCATGCCGAGCACGCCGGCAACAGCCAGAGCAGCAACAGCAAAGACAACGGCGGTGTTATCGCCGGTGGCCTTGATGACAGCGCTGGAAGAAGCGGTGATGGGGTTCGCAGCGGAAGAAACGGTCTTGACGCTGGAAGCGGCAGCACTGTTCTTGGCGGCATTGCTGACAGCCGTGCTGGCAGCGGTGCCATTCTCAGTCGCATTGGTCTCCTTGCTGGGATCGACGGTAATGACGATCTTGGTGGAGCCGTTAGCCGTAGCAGTCTTGGCAGCAGGAACAGCCGTGACGGTGTTGCCGTTGACGGAAACACTCATGGTAGCGGTGATGCCTGCCTGAGACAGGATGCCCTGGACAGAGCTCAGCTGGCTGTTCAGGTTGGCAACCTGATCTTCAGCGGAGTGGTTATCGTTCTTGTAAGCGATAACCTGGCTGGCCTTCTCCTCCAGCGTGCCGCGATTATCGATGAGGACCTGCAACTGGGTATCATTCAGGCTGTCGATAACAGCATCGAAACCGGTCAAGCCGTAGTTGGCCATCTCGCTCTTGATAGCGGCAGCCTTGTCAGCCGTGCTAGCAGCGAAAGCGGAGGTAGCGAAGACGCAAGCCATCACAACGCCCAGCAGAACGGCGACGAACTTCTTGAAGTTGTTCATTGGTAATATCCTCCTTTCTTCGAAAAATATACGGGTAAAACCCATATACCATACAGGAAAAAGGTTAGACTTCCTCCTTTTACTATGGTATAGAAATTATAGCATACTGTAATCTGAAATTCCAGTGAATATCTGCGAGAAAGATATAAAATGACAAAAATTGTCATAACAGACAAATGAAAAAGACAGAGACGAATGAAATTTGACAAGACGGGAATCTGACGGGAAAATGTTATAATAGGATGCACATAGAACAAGGAAGAACGGCAAAAAATGTGCGTTTCTCCCCGCCCGGTTGAAAGCCGCCCGGCAGTGTGATACAATAAAAGCCAAACAGGAAAGTGAGGAAAAGCGGCATGCAGACCTGCAATATTATGGGCGTGAACATCGCCGTCACCGACATGGACAAAACGCTGCGCCTGGTGGAGGACAACTGCGAGACATGGCGCGGGAAATATATCTGCGTGGCGAACGTCCACACCACCGTGACGGCCCACGACGACCCGACCTATCTGCGGGTGCAGAACGGCGCGGTCATGGCCCTGCCGGACGGCGGGCCGCTGTCCAGATACAGCCGCAAGAAGGGCTTTGCCGACGCCGCCCGCGTGACAGGCCCCGACCTGATGCGCGAGCTTTTGAAGGAGAGCGGGACAAAGCACTACCGGCACTATTTCTACGGCTCCACGCAGGAGACGCTGGACATCCTGCGCGAAAAAATTACGGAAAAGTACCCCGGCGCGGTCATCGCGGGGATGTACTCTCCGCCGTTCCGTTCGCTGACGGCGGACGAGGATACGGAGATCGTGGAGAAGATCAACGCGGCAAAGCCGGATTTTGTCTGGGTGGGCCTGGGCGCGCCGAAGCAGGAGCGCTGGATGGCCGCCCATGAAAACCGCGTGCAGGCGCTGATGCTGGGCGTGGGTGCGGCCTTTGACTACGAGGCCGGCAACATCCGCCGCGCCCCGGCCTGGATGCAGCGCTGCAATCTGGAATGGTTGTACCGCCTGATGCAGGACCCGAAGCGGCTTTTCAAACGCTATTTCGTGACGAACACCAAGTTTTTGTGGTGGAGCTGGAGACACTAAGGGAGGCTTCCCCCTCGGGGGAAACCTTTTGCGAGCATCGCCCCTTTTTATGGGTGGCGGTGCTCTTTTTTGTTTGTTTATACGCTCTTTTCGGTTTTCCACGCTCTGCGGCAAAAAACAGCGTGCGGGGGTGGTATAGTGCAAAGCGTCCGAGACATATACTGTACATTTACGGAGGGCTTGCACGATGGCTGTACTGAACGGGGAACGTATGCACGACACAATGGAAAGGCTGCTGCCCGGGGCGCGCAGTGCGGCGCTGCTGTGGCAGGGCGCGGCAGTGCTGGGCGGCGCGGCGCTGGGGGCCGGGCAGGTCTACGGCGGGGCTGCGCCGTTTGGGCTGGCGCTGGTCATCGGCTGCCCGCCGTCCTACTGCCTGGCCGCGGCGCTGGGTACGCTGGCGGCGGGGCTGGCGTTCCAGCCGATGCTGCTGGGTGTCAAGCTGGCCGTGGCTGCCGTGGCGGCCGCGGCGGTGCGGCGGCTCATCGATGGCCGCCCCGGGGCCGGGGCGCTGGCGGGCTGCCTGACGCTGACGGCGGCGCAGGTGCTGCAAATCGTGCTGGCGGGGGGGCTTTTCAACCCGGGGCAGACCGTCACGGTGGGGTGTACGGCGCTGCTGGCCGCGGTTTTTGGCTGGGCGTTCGCGCATTTTCCGGCGCGGGAGCCGCGCGGCGTCTGCCTGTGGCTGGCTGTGGCTACGGCATGCCTGCAGCGCTGTGCCGTCGGGCCTTTGGCTCCGGGCCTGGCGCTGGCCGCGGGGGCCGGGCTGTGCGCGGCCATCGGCGGCACGCTGGAGCAGACCGCCGTGCTGAGCATTGCGCTGGCGGCGGCCATCACGGCGTCGGGGCCGACACTGGCCTACGCCGCGCTGGCTGTGGCGCTGGGCAGTCTGGCGGCGTCCTGCCTCTGCCCGGGGGAGCGGGGCCGCTGCGCCGGGGTGTTTGCGGCGGGCTGCACCGCGGGGGCACTGGCCGCGCCCGACGCTGTCAGTGTGCTGCCGCTGGCGGTCAGTGCCGGGGTGGGCGTTGTGGCTGCGCTGGCTGTGCCGGGGAGCGTGCTGCACAAAATTTTCCCGCCGCCCGCGCCGCCCGTGCAGACGCAGGGCCTGGGCGGGGCGGCGCGCAAGCTCTCCGCCGTGGCGGACACGCTGAGCGACATTGCCGACACGGTCAACGCGGTCTGCCAGCGGCAGCTGCCGCCCAAGGGCGAGACCTTTGACTTTGTGGTGGAGCAGGTCGCCCGCACGACCTGCCAGAGCTGCACCCGCCGCAGCCGGTGCTGGGTGCGCGGCTACGCCACGGCCATGGACGGGCTGTACCATTTGAAGCCGACGCTCGAGAGCAAGGGCCGCGTGGAGGTCGAGGACCTGCCGGGGCAGCTGGCGGGGTGCATCCACCCGGCAGACCTCTGTACAGCGGCCAACCACGGCTACCGGCTGTGGCGCAGCCGCCGCCAGACCCGTGCCCGGGCTGTGACGCTGCGCGCCGCCCTGACCGAGCAGTACAGCGCACTGGCCGGGGCGCTGGCCCAGCTGGCGGGCAAGCTGGGCCAGGCCGGTCTGCCCGACCCGCGGCGCGAGGCCCGCGTGGCGCAGCTGTTTGCCGAGCTGGGGCTGGACGCGCTGGAATGCAGTGTGACCGCTGATTTGGCCGGGCGGCTGACCGCGAATGTGACGATCTGCCGCACGCGGTTCACCCCCGACGAGGTTGCGGGCCTGACCGACGAGATGACCCGCATCTGCCGCCGCGACATGGATACGCCCGAAATCACCCACTGCCGCACGGTCACGATGCTGTGCTTTGGCGAAAAACCGCTGTTTACCGTTGAATTTGGCGCGGCGGCGCACGCAGCCGGCGGGCAGAGCGTCAGCGGCGACGCGCTGGACCAGTTCTGCGATACGAGCGGGCGGGCGCAGATGCTTTTGTGCGACGGCATGGGCACGGGCCGCGCCGCCGCCGTGGACGGTCAGATGGCGGCCAAGCTGACGGCACAGCTGCTGCGCGCCGGGTTCGCAGCGGAGAGCGCTGCCCGGCTGGTGAACGTGGCGCTCGGCCTGAAGGGAGCCGAGCAGGAGGCCGGGGCGACGCTGGACCTGCTGACGGTGGACCTGTACACCGGGCGGGCCGGGCTGTTCAAAGCGGGCGCCGCACCGAGCTTTCTGGTGCGCGGCGGCGTGCCGCGGATGCTGGACGGTGCAAGCCTGCCCATGGGTGTGCTGGACAGTCTGGTGGGACGGAGCACGACGTTTGCGCTGGACGCCGGGGACTGGGTCGTGCTGGTCAGCGACGGTGCGCTGACCGACGGGAGCGACTGGCTGATGCAGCAATTGCAGCTCTGCGCCAAATTGGGCCATACGCCGAAGCAGGCCGCCGAGACCGTGGCTGACGCCGCCGCCCGCCGCGCCGGGGCCAAGCAGGATGACATAACGGTGGCGGTACTGGCGATGGGGAGAGCAGGGTAAACAGGAGGGAACCCTGTAGGGGCGGGCACTGCCCGCCCGCGCCGTTTGCGGCAGTGGAACAGCGCCCGGGCGGATATGGAATCCGCCCCTACGGCTGTAGGGGGCGATGCTCGTCATCGACCCGGAGGGCTTCCGCTGACGCACACCTCCTGCGGGCGAGCAATGCTCGCCCCTACAGAATGCAAAAACACGCCCCGCGGTTCAAAATGAACTGCGGAGCGTGTTTTGGGTTTAAAACAGCTTTTGCTTTTTGGTGGGCTGGGGGTCGAAGGGGGTGTCCTCGTGGTGGCGCTTGATAAAGACCTGGCGGGTCTTTTCGGTCACACTGCGTCCGTTGTGCTTGGGGACAGAGTAGAATGTCCGGGTGATGTTGTAGTACCCCAGCAGGTGCTGCACCAGATATTGTGCTACGGCGGGCAGACAATCGGTGTCGTCGATGGTCTCGTAATTGTAGTCGCCGTAGAGGAACGGCACCTCGTCGTTGCCGGCAAACAGCGTGATGGCGGCCTCGTCCAGGACGATCTCCCGGATGACGCTCTGCTGCAATCCCGCGGTGCCGCACTCGGCGGCGCGCTTCGATGCAAGTGGGCGCTGATCCAGCGGCACGCTCTGGGGGTCGAGCTTCTCGGTGCCGCGCTGGCCGATCTCCAGCAGGATGTCGCGCATCATGCGGCTCTCCAGCAGCGGGCGGATGCGTTCCTTTGCGCGGGCTTGTTCGGTTTTGTTCTGGATGGCGGTAATCAGGCCCATGGGGGCGCCTCCTTGCAAAGTATGACGATTTGATAACAGTATACCACATCCGAAAGCAGGATGACAACCGTTCCCGGTTGTAAAATTCCGCAAAATTACCCGACGACGAGCACCTGCAGACTGGCCGTGCCGTGCTGCACGGTGTAGCGGTCTGTAATGGTAAAGTGCTGCTCGATCCAGGCGTGGAATTCGTCCATGTCGCGGACCTCGGCATCATCGTAGAGGATGATGTCGGGCTGCTTCTCCGGCAAAAGCGCATAGTACTGTTCAAAACGCGGGTCGCTGTCGGTGCCCGAGATGACGGACGCCTGGGCGACGGTCAGCGTGCCGTCTGCCATCAGAAAGCCGAGGCCGTGCTGCTCACCGATGGCCTGGAGCACGCTCTTGCCCGCATAGGGGGCGAGGGCTTCATACAGGCATTCCTGCATGTCAGCGGCCTTGGTGTCGGCCCAGGTCCCGGCGGCGGGGCCGCGGGTGATCCTTTCGGGCTGGATGGCCGTGATCGGCTCACAGTGCCAGCCGGTCTCCAGCACAAGGCAGAGCTTCGGCACGGCACAGGCCAGCAGGAACCCGGCTGCCAGCAATGCCGCCGCGGCGCGGTGCCGCCGGGTCGGGCGGGGCTTGAGCAGCAGCGCTGCCGTTCCGCAGACCGCGGGCCAGAACAGGTACATAAAGGTCGTTGACAGCGCGATCAGCGTGGAGCGCAGGATAAACAGGTACGCCGCTATGCCGGGCAGCCAGCCCAGCCAGAACAGCAGGCGGCGCAGGGGGCGGTGGCCGGCCTCGCGCCGGTCACACCAGAACGTCCAGCCGCCGGCCAGCGCGAACGCCGGGCACATGTAGCGGAAATCCAGCTCCTGCGCGCGCAGGCAGTAGGCCGTGCACCAGAGGGAGAGGAAGAACGCTGTGTACCAAAGCGCCTTTTCAAGGCTGCGGGCAAAGCCGCGGCGCTCGCCAAAGAGCATCCCGGCGGCGGCCAGTGCCACACCGGCCAGGGCCGACAGCCAGCAGTTGCCGATGACGGCGGAAAGCTGGGAGCGGAGCATGGCAAGACGGTCCGCTGTGGTAAAATCATACTGTGGGTCGTGTAAAATCAGGTCGGCGCGTGCGAGCAGGGCGGCGAAATCAAAGCCCATGCCCTGCAAAACATACACGACAAACGCACCGCCGCAGACGGCACAGGTCAGCACAAATACCCAGAGACCGCGGCATTTGTCGGCACTGCCGCGGCCCAGCAGGAGCAGCGCCAGCATCAGCACCGGCGCGGCAGCGAGGGTCTGCGGGTAGGCGAGGAAGCTCAGACAGGCGCAGACGCCGCCCGCCGCGACCCGCCACAGCCCGCGGTACTGCCGCGGGCCGGGCGCGTAGTAGCCGTACAAAAACAGGAACGCCGCCAGCGTAAAGTGGAACTGCTGGCTGACGTAGTCCGGCCCCAAAAACCACTTGGGCGTGAAGGCCAGCACGGCCAGCGCCAGCAGATAGGCGCAGCGCCCCCCGAGGGCCACGCGCAGGCTGCGGTAAAACCAGACGGCCAGCGCGAGCTTGACAGCCAGCACAGCGCCGCGCACAAACAGCAGCACGCCGGTGGTCGTGCCAGCGACGGCGGTAAACAGGCCGATGAGCAAAGCGGGCGGCAGGGCGGCCAGCTGATGCGGCTCCCACATCGAGTAAAAGAGCCGGTCACCGCGCACAAGGCGGAAGCCGAGGGACAGGGCATACTCCTCGTCGATCTCCAGCCCCAGGAACAATGTGCGGACGAGCGCGGCCAGCGCCAGCAGGCCCAGCAGGGCAAGGATGATTTTTTCAATTGTCGGTTTTTTGGTATGGCTCATAGATCGTTTTTAAAATCAATGCGGCGGCGCAGCAACGTGTCGCGCACCAGCCAGAGATAGGGCAGCCAGTTCAGGCGGAACGCCTCCCACTTGCGCTGGAAAAAATTCTGCGGCTTGGCAGCGCCCTTGACGCTTTCCACGTTGATGCGGCGGCTTTTTTGCAGCACAAGAATGGCCTCATGCCCGGTGGGCGTTTCCTCCGGCGTGCAGTAGTCGGGCGGCAGGATGCGGAATTTTCCGGGCGTCTCGGCGACCAAGCGGTTGAGCTGGCTTTCATCGTGAAAGCGCGCAATGACGTTGTTTTGCAGATCCTCGTCCGTGCGTTTTTTCAGTTCGCGGCACAGGGCCAGATAGGCCGCCGCCGTGCCGCCGTTCAGCCCGCCCGCCACGTAATACTGCCCGCAGCTGTACGGGATGGACGCCCGGCTTTTGCCGCTGCGGTCATAGGGGTGGAAAATCGGATTTTTGCCATAGTAGGGCAGGTGGCAGACCGCGGTCAGGCTCTGCCCGGCGGCGGGGTCGGGCAGCAGCTCGTCGGCGCGGATGACGCGGGTGCAGTGCAGGTTGGCGTTAGCAAAGAACAGGTAGTCATAGCCTTGCAGCGCGTTGGCCTGGCCGAGGAAGGCGTCAAAGCGCAGCATCGTGCTCTGCGGCCAGGGCAGGGCCTTCTGATAAATGCGGCGCACGTCGGGGGCGTCCTCATAGTCAATATGCGCTGCATCGGTAAAAACGTAGAAGGTGCGGTCACAGTCAGGCAGAAAATTCGCCTTGAAGTTGGGGTAAAAATCATGCCAGAACACCGCGTAGGGGCCGGTGCAGATATACAGGATGGCGAGAGTTTTCATAAGATCACCGTTGTATTTGATTTGCTCTGTGAAGGAGAGAGCCTTGCCGAGACGAAACACCCGGCTGTGGGAAGGCTCTCTCCCCCACCGCCTGCGGCGGAGCCCCCTCCCAGAGGGGGCCAAGAAGGGGAGTCACTTTTTCAGCAGCTTTTTGGCCACCTTGCCCGCGTACTGGCGCAGGTAGGCGGCATCTTTGCCCCAGCCGTAGACGGCGAGGTTCAGGGCGTTGGGCACGACGAGGACGACGAGAATCCGCGGCACAAGGCCGAGCCAGCCGCCGGGCATCCGGGCGCAGAGCGCGTAGCTGCCGCCCATGCAGACGGCCAGCGTGACCAGATGCAGCGCCTGCACGCCGAGATAATGCCCGAGCCCGCCGCGCATATACTGGCGGAACACGACCCGGATACGCCCGGCCCACATGATGCAGTGGGCGACGACGGTGGCGATCAGCGCGCCGGTGATGTCGAACAGCGGGAACAGGATAAAGCTGAGCGCCAGATTGACCGTGGCCGACGCGACCATGAACCACTGGTCGTCCTCAAAATGGCCGAGGACGGCGCGGTAACTGCCCAGCATCCGGTGGTTCCAGCCGACGTACTCATTTAAGCAGAACACAAGCACGAAGCCCAGCGGCAGCAGCCATTTTTCGCCCATCCAGGATGCCATGAACGGCTGGAACAGGCAGAAATACGCCGTAGCTACGAAGCTGGCAAACAGGTAGCTGAACAGGTCCATGCCCCAGAACACCTGCTTGTCGTGGTCGTTGGCGGCGGCGGACTTGTCGTAGACGATGCTGCCGATGGCCGCGGCGAAGCTGTCCATGACCTTGTTGCCGAGGTCTGTGGCGGAGGTGGAAATCGTGTTGTAGTTGCCTAAAAACGTCGTCTGGGTCGAGCCGCCCAGGCGGGAGGTCACGATGGTGTCGGACGAGCCGTAGATGGTGTTGGACAGGCGGTGCACCAGAAAGTACCGCAGATCGTGGAAAATGCCGAGGTCTTTAAAGTCGTTGACCGTGACCTTAACGTCGTGTACGTAGGGAAAATCCTTCCTGAAGCGGCGGGCAATCAGCAGGTTGGCCGTGACGTTGAAGAAGATCGTCACGCTGAAATAGAGCACGTAGTTGGGGAACCACAGTGACACGGCAATTTTGGCAAGGCTTGTCAGCACGTTGCAGCAGAAGTCGATCTGGGTGCAGCGGTAGCCCTGCTGGGTGCAGGTGTACATCAGGCGGCGGGTTATCAGAAAATAACTGCACAGCGTTGAAACAACGTTCAGGCCGTAGACCGTGTATGCCGTGGCGGCGGGCACGTCGGGCATGATCCACCGCAGGGCCGCCGCGCCGATGAGCGCCAGCCCCGCAATGACCAGACCGACGACGCGGTAGGCCCACTTGTACATCGACATGTACTTGCTGATCTTTTCCTCATTTTTGGCGGCGATTTGCTCGTAGAGACGATAACTTATGACGCTGCCAACGCCGAACTCGGCGATGGAGAAAAAGTTGAAAAGCTGGCTGACGACCTGCGATGCCGTGGTGATCTGCGGGCCGAAGTTATCGACGAGCAGACGCCGCGTGACGAGGCCCAGCAGCAGAAGCAGCAGACTGGACCCGAGGGCGTAGGCCATATTCAGTAAGGTACGTTTGGTACGCAAGGCAGTTCCTTTCACAAAAGCCTTCCCCCGAGGGGGAAGGCGGCCCGGAGGGCCGGAGGAGGGGAGAGTATGAGTTGTAAGCCGTTCATGGGCGGTGATGGCGAGGTTAGCCCCCATCAGTCGCCTACGGCGACAGCTTCAGTCTCCGCGTCAAGAGCCGCCTACGGCGGTTACGCTTCGACACGCGCCTGCGGGCGCAGCCCCTTTGGGGAAGCCTTTAGCGGCGGCTCGCCGCCCACAGGGTAAATTTCGGCCCGAAGGTCTGCATCATCCACTGGAACAGCCGCCAGTCGCGGCGGGTGCGGACCTCGGTGCCGTGGGGGTAGAGCGGGCGCAGCTGCTCGATATAGGGCAGGCAGGCCTTGCGGATGGCGGCGTCCCTGACCGCTGCCGTGCGGGCCTGCGGCCAGAAAACGTCTGCAGCGGTATCCTGCATGGCGGCGTAGGCCGCGGCGTCCGCCGTGCCGTTGGCGGAGAGCCTGGCCAGGCGGCGCTGTGCGGCGGCAAGGCCCCGAAAGCGTTTGGGCAGATTTTTGGCATCTGTCAAAAGACTGCCCTGCCGTCCGACGCGGTAGTGGGTGAAAACCGTGTCCAGAAAGTAGAGCCTGTCGCAGTGCAGCAGCAGCTCAAGGTCAAAGGGCCAGTCCTCGGCCCAGACGCAGTCCGGCAGAAAGCGGACGCGGGCCTGCTCCAAAAAGGACCGCCGGATGCAGTATTTCCAGACCGACCAGTGCCCGGCGGTGTACAGGGCCTTCAGCCGCGCGGCGTAGTCGCTGCTGGCAAACGGGCCGGGCACCAGATGCAGACCGTCGTGCGGGGTCAGCGTGCCGTCGGGCTGCCATTCGAGATGCCTGCCGATGAACCAGTCGCAGTCCGGGTGGGCGGCCAGCGCACCGCGCAGCTGCGCCAGCAGGCCGGGGGCCATGGCGTCGTCACTGTCGAGAAACAGCAGCCAGTCGCCTGTGGCGGCCTTGAGGCCGGTGTTGCGCGCCGCGGCAAGGCCGCCGTTTTCCCGGTGAATGACCTGCAGGCCGGGCAGCTCGGCGGCGAGGGCGTCGCACATCGCGCCGCTTTGGTCGGTGGAGCCGTCGTCCACAAGGATGCACTCCCAGTCGCGCGGGCCGGGCTGCTCGACCACGCTTTTGACGCAGGCGGACAGGTAGTTTTGCACGTTGTAGACGGGGATGATGATGGAAAAGAGAGGCATAAGTGTCTCCTTGCTATAAAGCCTTCCCCCAAGGGGGGAGGTGGCCCGAAGGGCCGGATGAGGGGAGAGTGTGCGCTGCAAGCTGTTAGCGGGTGATGATGGCGAGGTTTGCCCTCATCAGTCGCCTGCGGTGACAGCTTGCCCCGAGGGGGAAGTCTTTATAAGCTGCCATCCGTCCTGATACAAGGCCGTTTTCTTCGTGTGCGCATACCATTTATCCGGCGCCCAGGTTTGTTTATCGGGGGCGGGGGCAAGGTACTGCGCCCACCAGCTGTAGGTGGAGTTGCTCAGGACAAAGCCGCGGCAGAGCTGCATGAAGGCCAGGTCAGCGACGGCCTCGCCGCGGGGCAGGAACACGGCGGGCAGACCCGCGGTGTCCAGATGCTCCCGCGCCCAGTCGATGTCGTCGGAAAAGACAAACAGCGCGGCGTCGGGGTGCTCGTCCCTGACCGCTGCGACAGCGCGGGCGTAGTAGTCCGGCGTGCAGACCTGTAAGATCGCGTTCTCGGGCTTCTGGTAGTCGCCGCGGCGCAGATGGACGCAGACAGGGTACGCGGCGGCGGTGATCTGCGCCGCATAGGGCCCGGCGGGGGCGGCTTTTGCACGCAGCTCTTCCTTTATAATAGGGGCAAAATCCGCAAAGTAGCGCTCACTCTGGAAGTACCCCCACGCGAGGAAATCGCGGGCGTGGCCGCGGCGGACGGGGGTGTAGCCGTCGGTGGCAAAGTGCAGGCCGACGGCGTTCAGCAGCGGGGCAGCGGCAGCCTCAAAGCTGTGCCAGTCGCGGGCCATCAGGCCGCGGCGCTGCTCGTACTTGATCATCAGCGCCTTGGCGGCGTTCCGGCGCGGCAGGTGTGCCTTGGCAAAGCCCGCGTCGGCAATGATTTTGACGTCCGGCGAGATGTTCAGTGCGTCCAGCGCGCAGACCGTGTGCGCCGGGGCACCGTCGCGCCAGTCCTGCCGGTCCAGCAGGGTGACGGGCTCACCGCAGCGCAGACCCAGCGCCCGCGCGAAGGCGTAGATGAACATCTGGTTGCCGAGGCCCCCGGCCAGTTCGGCGTAGATCATGCGTGTCCTCCCAGTTTGTCGTACAGCTGCTCCATGCGGCGGGCAGCGGTTTTCAGCTCGTACCCGGCGGCGGAGAGCGCGGCCCAGTGGTCGTCGTGATCGCCGTGGGCGGCGATGGCCTCGGCCTTGGCGGCCCAGTCGGTCAGCGGCGCGGCCAGCGGCAGAAAATGCACAAGGTCGGTCACCGAGCCGTCGTCGGGCACGTTGGTGGACGCCAGACACGGCACGCCGCAGCCCTGCGCCTCCACCAAGGTGACGGGGCTGCCCTCAAAGTTGCTGGGCAGCAGAAACAGGTCAAAGGCGTTCATGAAGGCGGGTACATCGCTCTGCACGCCCGCAAAGATGACGCGGTCTGTCAGGCCGCGTCGGGCCGCGGCAGCGCGCATTTCAGGCTCCATCTCGCCGGTGCCGACGAGCAGCAGCTTCCAATGCGGGTCCTGCGCGGCCATCGCGGCAAAGACCTCCATCAGGAAAAGCGGATTTTTCTGGTGGTTCAGCCGCCCGACGAACCCGGCCAGCCGGTCCGTGTCGGTAATGCCCCAGGCGGCGCGGGTCGCGGCGCGGGCGGCGGCATCCGGGTGAAAGCGCCCGGCATCCACGGCGTTGCAGGCCACGGAAAAGCTCGGCTTAGCGTCGATATGGTCACCGAACACGAACCGCCCCGCCGCGACGCCGCAGCCGAGGAAGTAGTCCGCGAACAGCTGGTACACCAGGTGGGCGGCGCGCCAGGTCAGCGTCATGGGCGGGTAGACGATGTGGCTGTGCACCACGATTTTAGCCCGGGGGCAGAGTGCGCGCATCATGCCGCAGACCGGGGCACCGATCTTGCTGGCCGTGTGGTAGTGGATGATGTCGTAGTCCTTATGGGTGCGCAGGTGGGCGGCCAGGGCGCGGATGCGGTCCTTTTTGTTGTCCGGCACGGCGAGGATCTCGACGCCGTGCGCCTCGAGCGCCGGGGCCGTGCTGGCCTGGTCCGGCGGGCACTGGCCGACGAAAAGGGTGACGCGGTATTTAGCGGTATCGAGGTGCAGCAGCAGGTTCTGGACATACCGCTGTACGCCGCTCTGCACGCCGAGGTGGTTGCTGATCATTAAGATTTTCATGGTGGTCTCCGGAAAAAATAAAAGATAAGAGAGAAAAGATAATAGAAGTGGAGCGGCGACGTGCGCCGCAATTTTAACCACAGGGGAATATAATATAAGGATAAAGCGATAGGCAGGGAAGGTTGAGGGCCGGACATGTCCGGCCCCTACGGGCAGGCTTTTTAAGACGCGCCGTCTGACGGCGCACATTTTTTATTATCTATTATCTCTTATCTATTATCTGAAAAATTACCAGTAGCTCCCGCCCTCGACCTTTTCTTTATTGCTGATGCCCTCGGTCTCGTCGGGACGGACCCAGGCGGGGTTGTAGAGTTTGGAAATGACGGGGTGGTCGTCCCAGCGCTTGCCCTTGATGCCAAACAAAAGCTGCGTAGCACCGCTCATTTGTATGGCGGCGTGGCCGGTGTCGCGGGCGTGGGCGGCCAGCGGCAGGCTGTAGGCCCCTGCGCCGACGATGGCGACGTCGTAGTCGGCGGCGTCCATCCGGCGCTCCATCTCGGTCAGGGCGTCAAACCAGTCGGCGTAGCCGGTATCCTGCCCGCCCAGACCCTGCACGGCCTGAATGACCGTCAGGCAGGCAAGCTCCGGCAGCACGTCTTTGCCGGGAAACAGCTGGGTGCGCTTTTCATACTGGGCTAAAATCGTGCGGCGGAACGGATGCACGACGAGCACCCGTTTGCCCGCGAGGGCGGCGCTCCACGGGCGGGCGTGGTAGTAGGGCTCCAAGGCGCGCAGCTCGGTAAAGCGGGTCGCGTCACAGCCGCGGATGACCTCCCGCTCGGCCCCGACGTTCCAGAGGGCGAGCAGCTCGGCGCTCTGCGCAGTCTTGACGTAGAGGCGACAGAATTTGTCCAGCGTGGCATCGTCGGTGGGAAAGACGCCCGACAGATTCCGAATGTCCGCCCGCGTGCGGTCCGTGAAATTGTGCCCGCCGTTTTGCAGCCAGTCGGCCACGGTGCGCATCTCGGTGGCACCGCAGCGGCCAAACAGGAACGGCTGACCGCTCTCGAGCAGGTCGCGCGCCAGGTCATTGCCGGCAGCGGCGGGCAGGATGTCCACGCCGCGGTATTTCATTGTAAAGCGCAGACCGCGGTAGAGGTCGGCGGCCTTCTGCAAAAGAGGATTGTCGTTATCCATTGGTTTTTCCCTTTTTGGGCAGCAGGGTCAGGGCCAGCTCGGCACTGTTCTGCCACAGAAAGTTTTCGTTCACGCGGCTCTGGGCGGCGTGGCCCATGGCGGCGGTGGTTTTGTCCAGCGCTGCGGCCAGCTCGGGCACGGTGCCGCACAGCAGGCCGCTGATGCCGTTCTCAATGATAAGGTCGGGGCCGGGGGCGTGGCGCGCCACCGGCGGGCAGCCCGCGTACATGGCCTCCAGCAGGCTCATGCCGAAAATCTCATTCGGGTTCAGGTTCACAAAAGCGTCGCAGGCATGATAATAAACGTGAACCTGCTCGTTGGGCAGCTGCGGGATCAGGCGGCAGCGGTCCAGTAAGCCCGCGTCGGTCAGGCGGCGGGTCAGCTCATCGCCCAGTGAACCCCGGCCGATGATAATGGCGTACCAGTCCGGCGCGGCCTGCAAAAGCGGCACAAGGTCGAGCGGCTGCTTGTAGGGGTCAAGGCGGCCCACAAAGATGAACACCCGCGCGTGCTCGTCGATTTTGAGCGCACGGCGGATCTCGGTGCGGTTGTTGGGGATAGACGGGATGATGGCGGTGTCCAGCCCGACGGGCATCAGCCCCGCGCAGGGCACGCCGAGGCTTTCCAGCTCGGCGGCGACGGCGGGGGTTTTGGCGTAGGTGGGCGTTTTGCGGTATACCGCCAGATTGCGGCGCAGCAGCAGATCCATGACCCTGCGCACGGCGGCGTGGTTGGAGGTGCTTTTCAGCGCACCGAGCTGGCTGTAAAACAGGATGCCGTGCTTTTGGCAGAAGCGATACAGCCCCGGCACGCCGAGGGAGTTGTCGCCCATGACGTGGACGGCGTCGGCATGCTCGTCGAGCAGGATCTGCCAGCTTTTATAAAATGCCTGCACGCCGAAGGCGACGGCGGGCATATAGCAGATTTTTACGTTTGGCTCCGGGGTCTCGATCCGGGGGGCTTTAGCGCCCGGCTCCGGGTAGAGCACGACGGCGCGGCAGCCCAGCGCGGCAAAGGCGCGGGCAAGGCCGACCTCCTGCCGGTTATACAGGCCCTTCTGGCCCGACGGCCCGCGGTAAAATTGCGGAATGACGATGGTTTTCATGTGCGTGGGAATACCTCATTGTGGGAGTAAAATTTCCTTGGCCCCCTCTGGGAGGGGGCTCCGCCCGCAGGCGGTGGGGGAGAGAGGTTGATGGTTGTCCGGAAGATTTCGGGTTATGGCGAGGTTCTCTCCCTCCGGCCCTGCGGAGCCACCTCCCTCGCAGAGGGAGGCAAGAGGGGCGGGGCGTCGGGGACGCCGCCCCCTACATTACTCGGCGGCGGGTGTGGAAACTTCCGGCTTTTCGATTTTTGGGATGCGGGTCAGATACCTTGCGTCGATGATCTCTAAAACGTCATCGCGGCAGTAGGTGTGGATGCCGATGATGTCCGCGGGGGCAAGGCCGGTGATCTCGACGTTCTGCGGCGTGGCGGCGCAGAGAGGAACCTCCGAGCTGCCGCGGCGGGCGAGAAACTGCAGATAGACCCCGTAGTCCACGGTGGTGCTGACCTGGGTGGGGTGGATGATCTGCTCACCCAGCAGGAAAAACGGCCCGGCGTTGCGGCTGACAAGGTCAAAGTCGCGGTGCTGCAGATTGTAGGCTTCGTCGGGCAGCAGCTCAAACGGGCCGGGCGCGGCGGGCAGCGTGTCCTCGGCAGGCAGCGGGACGGCGGCGGTCTCCTGTACGGCGTGGCGCAGCGTGTAGCGGCGGTAGCGCACATAGAGCTGGTTGTCGGGGCGGGTCTCGCTGCAAAGCAGAGTCAGGGCCTCGGCGCGGCGGTCCAGCAAAATCGTGTCGCAGAGCTCCTCGTCCGTGGGAAAGCGCTGCACCAGCTCCCATTGGGTGGGGAAGGTCTTGCAGCGGTAGAGCCGCAGGCTGTGGTCGCTGCCGGTCTCGGGGATCATCCAGACCTCACCGTTCCAGTCAAAGACCATCGGGAACGACAGGTGGAAATCTTCTTCCAGCGCGACGCGCCAGCCGTCGGCGGTGCCGTCGTCGTGCAGCTCGCAGACCTCGAGACGGCCCTTGCCGGTGGAGAGGTCCATCGCCTCGGCGAACAGCCAGCGCTTGCCGCGCCGGTGGTAGAGCAGCGGGTCGGCAAACCACCAGCCCTCCCGCCCGGGCAGCAGAGTGTAGGGGCCGCCTTCCAGAGCGGGCAGCGGCTCGGTGCCCTCGGCAGTGGGGCGGGGGCGCACGGCGATGGTGTAGATTTCTTTTTCGCCCATGACTTTGCGCAGCAGCCGCTTGGGCGGCATGTGCAGGGCGCGGTAAAACTGGTTCATGATACTTCCTCGGCGGCGCGGTGGCCGTATAATTTTAGCAGGATCTTGTAGTTTTCCTCGGCGCTGAAGCGGCGGCGGGTGGCGTTGGCAATGGCCATGCAGTCAAACTGCATGGCGCTCATGGCGCGGACAGCCCCGGCCAGCGCGGCGGGGTCGCCGGGGGCAAAGCACAGCCCGTCAAACCCGGGCCGCACCGACGCCCCGACATTGCCGATGCCGCTGGCCAGCACCGGCGTGCCCAGCGCGTGGGCCTCCGCCGGGACAAGGGCAAAGCTCTCATAGCAGAGACTGGCGGCGACGACGGCGCGGCTCTCGGCCATCAGGCGGTGCAGCGCGTCCCGCGGAAGCTGGCCGATGAATTGCACCTTGGGCAGATTCTGCGCTTTGGCCCAGTCGGCCAGCGGGCCGTCCCCGGCCACAAGCAGCAGCGGTGCGTCCCTGCCCAGAATGCGCCATGCCTCAATGACGGTGCGCAGACCCTTTAGTTCCTCCAAGCGGCCCGCAAAGACGAACTGACGCTTGCGCTCCTCCCAAGGGGTGACGGGGCCGGAGGGCACGGTCACGGGGTTCGGCTTGACGACAAGGCGATTTTCGTCGAAGGTAGGATGGATCTTATTGAATTCCAGCAGCTTTTCCCGGTCAAACTCGGTGGGGGTGGTGATGGCGATGCCGCGCCATGTGCCCAGCACCCGATGCAGCCAGTAGGCGGCCACGACGACAAGCGTCTGCGCCCGGCTGCCGCGGTAGCAGCGGTGCCGCAGTGCGCAGTGCAGGCCGTGGTGCGGGCAGTCCTCACAGACCCGTCCGTCCCGCAGTAAGATGCCGTTCGGGCAGAACAGGCGGAAGTTGTGGAGCGTCAGCACCACCGGCACGCCGCACTTTTTGGCGGCGCGCACAACGGCAGGGCTGAGGAGCAGCAGCGTGTTGTGGATGTGGACGGCGTCGATGTGCTGCTGTTCCATGATATTCCGCACGTCGCGGGCGGCCCGGCGGTTCCAGACGGCGCGAAAAGGCAGCAGCGCCTTAGCTGCGCCGTGGGCGGCCTCCTCATTGCTGCGCTCATAGACGGCGACGGTGTGGCCGTGCTGCTCCAGCAGGGCGCGCTCCGCGGCAAAGACGGCGTCCTCGCCGCCGGGCAGCCGGTAATGACAGTGTATCAGCAGAATTTTCACGCAGCCGCCTCCTCTTGCAGACAATAAACCTATTATGACATTATACCCTTTTTGCGGCGCTTTCGCAACAAAAAAAGAGGAACGCAGTGCGTCCCTCGCGGTAAAATTACTGGTCGTCGTCACCGTGGAGCTGGGCCTCACGGATGGCCTTGATTTTTTTCTCGATGTCAAAGCTCTTTTCCAGTGCGGGGTAAATGGCCATCAGGCTCAGCAGGCAGGGCAGCCACAGGCTGGTTAAAATCAGCACAAAGCTGGAAATCGGCCAGAACAGCGCCACAGCGCCCCAGTACAGCAGCTGCCACAGCAGGCCCAGGCCGCTGCGGGGCAGGTAGCCCAGGAACAGCATGAGGGAGTTCTTCAACAGTCCGGCGAAGGACAGGTCAAGCAGCGCGACCTGCACGTAGAGGTACTGGGCAATGCCGGCCAGCAGGATGAGGGCGACCAGCACGGTGATCACGGCCACCTGCCCGCTGGCAATGTCGATGTGGCAGAGTGAGAAAAGCTCCATGGCCAGCAGCAGGCCGCAGACAGCGCCGGGCAGCAGGGATTCCTTCAGGTTGCGCTTCCAGGTGCGGCGGTAGGTCTCCCACCAGTAGCCGGGCTCGTCGCGCAGCGTGCGCAGGATCGTGTCGTTCAGGCCGACGATCTGCGGCGCGGCGATCATGCCGCCCAGCACGCCCGCGATGACGAGCGGGACCAAAGAGTGGGTCTCGACGGCGAACCAGACACCGGCGGCAAACGGCAGACCGCCGAGCATCGCCAGTATGCCGGCCAGCCAGATGGTGGAGAAGTCGCGGCCCAAAATCTCAAAAAAGCGGGCAGCGCCCTTTTTGCGGGGGGCGTCGGGCGATACGCCCGGACCGGGTTTATCAAAATTGCGCGTGAAAAGTCCCATGATACAATAGCTCCTTATGGAATGATGTTGGGAGAAAAGGGGGGCGCGGCGGCCTTTCGGGTCGATGCAAGCATCGACCCCTACGCCGTAGGGGCGGATTCCATATCCGCCCGGGGTGTTTGCCGCTGCCGCAAACGAGCACGGGCGAACATTGCCCGCCCCTACAAAGTAGTTGGTCCGTAGAGGGCGGCGCCGGATTGGATCAGAATGTCCGGCTCGACGCGCAGGCCGGTTTTGCGGCCCTTCTGGGCTTCGACGAGAAAAAGCCAGGGCGCGGCGTCGGGGCGGTTCTTGACAAAAGCCAGACGCTTCGGCTCAAGGCGCGCGGCGCGTAAGGCGGCTAAAATCTCGGCCAGCTGCTCCGGGCGCTGGCAGAGCAGGAAACGCCCGCCGTCCCGCAGGGCGCGGCGCGCGCAGTCCACGGCGTCGGCGGTGGTGCAGCTGCCGGTGTGGCGGGCCTCGGCCCGGCGCGGGTCCGGGCTGCGGGGACCGGCTGTGAAGTACGGCGGGTTGCAGGCGGCAAAATCGTACTGCCCCTGCTCCGGCCCGGCGGTGCAGAGCTGCCGCAGGTCGCCGCAGACCGGCGTGATGTGCGCGGCGTCGGCGTTTTCGGCAAGGGCCGCGGCGCAGAGGGCGGACGCAGTGGGGTCGATCTCCAGCGCGGTGCAGGGGCCGCGGTGCCCGGCGTCGTGCCAAACGAGTGAGACGATGCCGCACCCGCTGCACAGGTCGAGCGCGCGCTCGTTTCTGCGGGGCTGCGCGAAGCGGGCCAGCAGCAGCGCGTCGGTGCCGAACGTCGCGCCCGGCGCGGTCAGCACGCGGGTGCCGTTGTCCAGAATTTCAACGCCCATTCAGACTTTTGCGCGCAGCTGCGCGTATTTCAGCAGTGCGACCTGGGTCTTGCTGTCCTTGATCGTGCCGTCCATCACAAGGCCGAGGGCCTCGTCGAACGGCATTTTGACGACATCAAGGAACTCGCCCGCGTCGAGGTGCTGCGCTGTGCTGTGCAGGCCGGTGGCGGCCCACAGATAGATTTTCTCGCTGTCGTAGCCGACGGTGGCATAGACGACGCCGAGGTCGATAAAATTGTCGGCGGTCAGGCCGCACTCCTCGCTCAGCTCGCGCTTGGCGGCCTCAAACGGGTCCTCGTCCGCCTCGAGCTTACCGGCGGGCAGCTCCCAGATCTCCTCGCCGAAAGCGTAGCGGAACTGACGTACCATCGTCACGCTGCCGTCGGCGTCCACAGGCAGGATGCAGGCGCCGCCGTGGTGGTGGACGATCTCCCGCGTCGAGGTCGTGCCGTCCTCAAGCTGTACCTTGTCCACGGTCACGCGGATGACGCGGCCATTGAAGATTTCCCTGCTTTCCAGCATGGTCTCGGTATGTGCCATTGTTTTTCTCCTTTGCAGAAAGGCCCCGCCGTACAGGCAGGGCCGATACTGCTTCTATTTTACAGCAGACGCAGACAATAATCAATAAAGTCGAGCGTATATTTTTGGCTGCGCAGCCAATCAGTGGCGTGGCCGTCATCGAGGTAGGTCAGCAGGGCTTCGGTCAGGATGGGGTCCTGCATCAGATACTCGCGGCAGTACTGCCCGTCCGGCTCCAGGATAGCCTGGCAGAACACAACGCCGCGGCCCTGAAAAACATTGACGCACATCGACGGAGTCAGCGCCAGCTGGGCAGGGTCCACGATGCGCAGGGTGCGGCGGTCAGACTCCGCAGCGCGGCGCAGCCGCAGGAGCAGCTCCCGGCGGGTGGGAATGTCCGGCGCATCGCACAGATCCGGCGGAATGTCGAACATTTTCCCGGTGCGTACAAACTGCAAAAGACCTTCCTCACAGAAATAGAGGTCCGGGGCTTGGGCGCTCCACATCTGCAGGTGTTCGAGCAGGGCGGGCAGGGACTGCAGCACGGCGCCGGGCCGGACAAACTGCAGGGCCATTTTCTCGTCGGCAAACAGGGCGAACGGCGGCTGGTAGCGGATCATGGAGCAGCGGCGCTTTTCCGAAAAGAGGTCGTTGTACAGCGCAATGGATTCCGAAAAGTCGTGGGCATCGGTGGCGAGCTTCAGCACCGATGCGGCGTTGAGATATTTGCGGCTGAACGCAAGGCGCAGATTTTCGACGGCCTGGCGGTCCATGATGATGTAGGCCTTCTGGCCCTGGATGTCCATCATGACGGCGGCCTTGGGCAGCAGCAGATAGACAGGCATCAGCGTGCCGGGGCTGGGCTCGGTCATGACGTGGCGCACGACGCGGGCCTCGTAATTCAGCTTGGGCAGGAAAAGGAACGGCAGTGTGCGGGTCAGGACGGACACGCCGGACACCCATTCCCGGGGAATGTCGCGGTTCTCGGCATAAATCAGCAGCTGGGACAGTGTGACGGGTGCGCCGTCCGCTGCCGAAAAGCGTTCCACCAGCACATGGTCCAGCGTGGGGTTTGTGAACGGCGAGAGGAGCAGCGGGCGGGTATCGCCGGACAGAATGTGGTTGGCCACCAGCGATGCCACGGCGGCGGCGACTGCGCGGCTGCCCTCTATGTACTGCTCGCTGCAGCGCAGCTGGCTGGCGGCTTCGTTGGAGATAAGGCCCTCGCGGTGGGTGAAATCCTCCACCCGGAAAGAGACCTCCAGCAGGTGGTGCAGCTCGGCGCGCAGCCTGGGATCGGGGCCGCGGCCACGCTGCTTGTATTGCAGCAGCAGGGCGGATTTCTGTTCCTCGCTCAATTCCAGCGCGTCGGCCAGGTGCTCCAGCTGGAACTCCCGTGGGGTGCGCTGACCGCTTACAATTTTGTACAGCGTGGAGCGGTCGATCGACGCTTTGCGGGCCAGCTCGGCCATTGTGCCGGGGTAGCGGGTGACGAGTATCTTCAGGGTCTGGGTCAGTTCGCTCATGGGGGCGGCCTCCATTTATGGAATGCTATTACTATACCGCGAAAGTGCCGCGCTGGCAAGTGTAAACTTTTTTGGTACATCGTTGCGATATGCCGGGAAATTTGTTATAATCTGGGAAAGTGAAAACGAGGTGACCGTTATGAAAAAGCATCCTCTTTTGGCGGCAGGGGCCGCGGCGGGCACGGCGGTGCTGGGCGCGGCGTATGCCGTCTACCGCGTTGCCTTTTACCAGAAGCCGACGACGAAGGTGCCCTCCCCGGCGGATATGCCCACGCGGGAGTGCTACCGCAAGGCCATGGGCCCCGACGCCGATGCGCTGGCGCGGGATATGTTCAAGGCCGTGCACATCACGGCGCAGGACGGTACGCCGCTGGCCGCACGCTACTACCACCACGCCGACGGCGCGCCGCTGGCAATCATCTTCCACGGCTACCGCGGCTATGCGGAGCGGGACGGCCTGGGCGGCTATACGCTGTGTACGGCGCTGGGCTACAATGTGCTGCTGCCCGACCAGCGCGCCCACGGCTACAGCGGCGGCCATACGATTACGATGGGCGTGAAGGAGCGCTACGACGCCCGCGACTGGACGGTCTGGGCGCGGAGCCGCTTCGGCCCCGAGGTGCCGATCTTTTTGATGGGCGTCTCGATGGGTGCGGCCACCGTGCTGCTGGCCGCCGGGCTGAACCTGCCGGACAACGTCTGCGGCATTGTGGCGGACTGCGGCTACACCAGCCCGCGGGAGATCACCCGCAAGTGCCTGCCGGAGTATCTGCCCGGCATGCCGCTGGAGCTGACCTATGCGGTTGGACGGCTGGGCGCGATCCTGTTCGGCCACTTTGACCCCGAGGACGCCGACTGCGAGGCCGCCGCAGCGCAGAGCAAGGTGCCGATTTTGTTTGTCCACGGCGACGCGGACGGCTTTGTACCCTATGATATGGGGAAGCGCAACTATGAAGCCTGCCGCGCGAAGGGCAAGAAATTTTTGACGGTACACGGCGCAGAGCACGCCGTGAGCTACTACCACGACAACGACGCCTACACGAAGCAGGCAACGGAGTTTTTGCAGGATTGTCTGGCCCGGCGCGGCTTTGTATGGCCGCCCGAGACCGACGAGCCTGAAAAATAATAATAATATAGAGGAGTGTTTAGTATTATGAAGCGTATTGCTACCACAAACGCACCCGCCGCACTGGGCCCCTATGCCCAGGCCGTTGACACCGGTGACACCGTCTATTGCAGCGGCCAGCTCGGCCTGGACCCCGCCACCGGCGCATTGGCCGAGGGCGTGCAGGCCCAGACGCACCAGGCGCTCAAGAATCTGCAGGCTGTGCTGCAGGAGGCCGGTCTGACGCTGGACAATGTCGTCAAGACGACAGTATTTGTGCAGGATCTGGGGGATTTCGGCACCGTGAATGAAATTTACGGCACCTACTTCCACGGCGGCTTCCCCGCGCGCAGCTGCGTGCAGATCGCCGCGCTGCCGAAGGGAGCGCTTGTCGAGATCGAGTGCATTGCGGTGCGGTAATAGCGCATTGACGCGAAAAAGTGCTTTGCAGGGGCGGATTCCCTGTCCGCCCGGGGATGCTTCCGCCGCCGCGGACGGCGCGGGCGCATATAGAATGCGCCCCTACGGAGGCTCCGTGAGGGAAAATCGCAAATGGGAAACGCGGATTTGTAGGGAACGGTCTTGACCGTTCCGGGCCGTGAGTGCAGATCGCAAAGCGCCGCGGAGGGGTCAAGACCCCTCCCTACAGAAAAAGATAACCGGCAGGCCGTTGAATCGAACGGTCTGCCGGTTTCGGTTATTTCCCGTAGCTTGCCAAAAACTGCCGGGTGCGTTCCTCTTTGGGGTGGTCGATGAGCTCCTTGGCGTCGCCCTGCTCGACGACGACACCGCCGTCCATGAAGAGGATGCGGTCCGCAGCGTCGCGGGCAAACTTCATCTCGTGCGTGACGATGATCATCGTCGTCTTGTGCTCGGCCAGCTCGCGCAGGACGCGCAGCACCTCGCCGGTCAGCTCGGGGTCAAGGGCCGAGGTCGGCTCATCAAAGCAGAGGATGTCCGGGTGCAGCGCCAGTGCGCGGGCAATCGCCACGCGCTGCTGCTGCCCGCCGGAAAGCTGGTGCGGGTAGTGGTTCTCCCGGTCAGAAAGCCCCATCTGCGCCAGCAGGGCCTTTGCCTGCGTTTCAATGTCGGCCAGAATCTGCCGCCGGTTCTGCTTGTAGTCGGGGCGCTCCTTCGCCAGGAGCTGGCCCGCCAGCATGACGTTCTGCAGTGCCGTGTACTGAGGAAACAGGTTGAAGCTCTGGAACACAAGGCCGAAGTGCAGCCGCTTTTTGCGGATGGCTTCTTCGCTCTGCGTTTTGGTGTCGGCGGCGCTCCACAGCGTTTCACCCGCTACCGTAATGCTGCCGGTGTCGGCGGTCTCCAGAAAGTTCAGACAGCGCAGCAGCGTTGTTTTGCCGGAGCCGGACGAGCCGATGATGGCGAGAGCCTCGCCTTCGGCCAGATCAAACGAGATGTCGCGCAGCACCTTTGTGGCACCAAAGCTCTTGCCGATGCCGTTTACTTCCAACAATGCCATAGCCGCGCCCCCTTACTTGAAATAGTCCAGCCGCTTTTCCAGCCAGCCGAACAGCAGCGTCAGCGCACCGACGAACACAAGGAAGAACACCGCCGTGGAGAACAGCGGCCAGATCAGGCCCTTGGCGCTGTACTCTTTCGCCATCATGATGATGTCCTTGTTGGCGATGACGTTCGCCAGCGAGGTATCCTTGACCAGCGTGATGATCTCATTGCCCATGGGCGGCAGGATGCGCTTGATGACCTGCAGGAGCGTGACGCGGAAGAAAATCTGGGTCTTTGTCATGCCCAGCACCTGCCCGGCCTCGGTCTGGCCCCTGGGCACAGCCTCGATGCCGCCGCGGTAAATTTCCGAGAAATAGCAGGCGTAGTTGATGGCGAACGCTACGACGGCGGCGACCAGACGCCCGCTGCCGCCGGACGGCCACGGGCTGGTGAAGCCCAGCAGGCCGGGCCCTAAGTAGATGACCAGGATCTGCAGCATCAGCGGCGTGCCGCGGATGACCCAGACAAACGTTTTGACGACGCCGCGCAGCGGGGCAAGCCTGCTCATGGAGCCGAACGACACCACCAGCCCCAGCGGCAGTGCGAACAATAGAGTCAGACCGAACAGCTGGCAGTTGAGCCAGAACGCCTCGGTCAGGCGGCCCCAGATGACTGCTGCCTCGCCCATCAGTCGGCCAGCACCAGGCTGTACTTGTCGGCCAGGGCCTGCATCGTGCCGTCGGTCTTCAGCTCGTCAAAGGCGGCGTTCACGGCGTCGGCGGCATCGCTGCCCTTGCGGAAGGCGACGCCGTACTCCTCGGCGTTCAGTTCGTCCTTGATGGCGAGGTTTGCGTAGTCGGTGCCCTCGCCGATCATGGCGGTGGCCAGCGTCAGATCCAGCACGGCGGCGTCAGCCGTACCGGCGGCGACCTCCATCAGGCAGTCAGTCTGGACGGACTTGCTGACGTAGTCGGCCTGGGAGAGGCTCTCGTCCTCGCTGATGGCGCTTTCACCGGCGGAACCGGCCTCGGCCACGATGGTCTTGCCGACAAGGTCGGCGGTGGAGCTGTAATCGGCATCGGCCTTCATGACGACGACCTGCGCGTTCTTGGCATAGGCCTTCGTGCAGGCGGTGTTGGCCATGATGTCATCGGTCAGGGTCATGCCGTTCCAGATGCAGTCGATGCTCTTGGCGTCCAGCTCGACAATTTTGGTGTCCCAGTTGATCTCAACAAAGTCGGGCTCCACGCCCAGCTTTTCGCAGACGGCAGTGGCAAGCTCGGTGTCAAAGCCGGTGAAATTGCCGTCGGCGTCAGTGTAGTTCATCGGCTCATAGACGGTGTAGCCGATGGTCATTTTGCCCTTGTTTTTGATGTAGGCAAGGTCGCTGTCGGCAGTGGCTTCAGCGGCGGAAGCTGCGGTGCTTTCCGTAGAAGCTGCCGTGGATGCGCTGCCGCCGCAGGCGGCCAGGCTCACGGCCATGCCGAGTGCCAGAACGATGCTGATGAATTTTTTCATGATACTTCCTCCTATACTTTGCACAGATCCCTCACACTGCCGGTTTAAAGCGGCGGTATGCTTTAATAGTAATGCAAAACCGCGGGTTATGCAAGAGGTTTGGGAAATTTTTGCAGAAAAAAGAATATTTATGCAGGGGAGAGGCGGCAGGCTGCGGCTTGACAAAGGGACAGCACAGCGTTATAATAAGTATAGAAAAAGGCACTGCGACAAGCGGTTGGTCTCTTTCCAATGAAAGTTCTTATTTATCACCTAAGAACCGTCACTTGGCCGAGTGGCGGTTCTTGCTTTTTACAACGATGCTCAATGTAATAGTCTTGCGACCAACATAAAACGTGAATGTAAAACGCATGATCTCACCTCCTTTCGGAGGGTAGAGACCAACCGCCTGCCGTATGTGCAGTGCCCGCCGCATAAAGCGGCATAAAAAGAATACCATGTTTCGACGGTTTTTGCAACCGGGAAACATAGTATTTTTTATTGCGTTTTTTACTTGATGACCCGTACCATATCGCGGGTGATGGCGTCCAGCGTGGGCGCACCGCACAGGCGCATCGTGTCGGCCAGCTCATTGCCGAGCTGGGCTGTGTAGGCGGCGACGCCGTCGGCGCCGGCACCGTAGACGGCGGTGACGAAGGGCCGCGCGATCAGCACGGCGTCTGCGCCGAGGGCCAGCGCCTTGAACACGTCGCTGCCGGTGCGGATGCCGCCGTCCACCAGAATTTTGGCGCGGCCATCCACGGCGGCGACGATGTCGGCCAGCACCTCCTGCGTGGCGGGGCAGTCGTCCAGCACGCGCCCGCCGTGGTTCGAGACAACAATGCCCGCGGCACCGGCCTCGATGGCCTTTTCCGCGCCTTTGACGGTCATGATGCCCTTTAAGATAAACGGCACGCCCGCGGCCAGGGCAATTTCTTTTAACTGCTCCACGGTCTTGCTGCCCGCGGGCGGGTCAAGGTGCTGTAAAAACGGCAGGCCCGCCGCGTCGATGTCCATGGCCATGGCAAAGCAGCCGGAGCTGCGTGCCAGCGCTATTTTCCGGGCCACCGTGGCGTTGTCCCACGGCTTGACGGTGGGGATGCCCGCGCCGCCGCAGGCCGTGATGGCAGCAGCCGCGCCCTCCATGACCTTGTGGTTCGTGCCGTCGCCGGTGAAGGCAGCAATGCCAGCCGCCGCGCAGGCGGGGACAAGGATATTGTTGTAGTCCAGATCGTTGTACTTGTCGCCGTAGTGCAGCGTCATGGCGCCGACAGGCCCGGCAAAGAACGGATATTTGAAGCTACGGCCAAACAGCGTCAGGGATGTGTCCGGCTCAAAATTTTCATGGATGGTATCCATGTTCAGCCGTACATTGCGCCAGGCGTCAAAGTTGCGGACGGCCACCGTGCCGCTGCCCTTGGCACCGGGGCCGGGGATCGTGCCGCCGCAGGCGCGGCCGTTGCAGACCGGGCAGGCGCGGCAGGGGCCCATCTGACCCTGGGCAGCCTGTAAAACTTCTTTATATGTCATCTGGATTTTGCCTCCTGTGCTGCGAGCCGATGCGGGCATCGGCCCCTACAAAAATGGGTAATTATGCTCCGCGCCCATTATAGCGCGTTTTGCCCGCTGCCGCAAGGCCGCTGACGACGACAAGTGCGCACAGTACACAGAGCCCTGCGCCCGCCTGGCCGGTCAGGTCGCCCACAAGGCCCACAAGCGGGCTGGCGGGGATCATCAGCAGACTGTAGGCCATGCTGTCCACGCTGATGAGCGTTGCGCGGCGGTCACTGGGGATCGCGTCGTTGAGCCGCTGCATACTGTGCAGGAACCAGACGGAGAGTGCCCCCTGTACGAGTACCGGCCCAGCGGCGCAGAGCAGCGCCGGGGCCGCGCCCGTCAGAAGCGTGCCTGTGCCGACGAGCAGCGCACAGCCGAAATAGAGCGCGCGCAGCCGTTTGGGGTGCAGGCGGCGGCCCAGCGATGCGCCCGCCATGCCCGCGGCCCCGGCCAGCAGACCCGGCAGAAACAGCCATTCCATGGCCCAGCCCTGCTGGGTCAGCCGCTGCTGGACGAACATCGAGGTCAGGTAGGACGGCAGCGAGATGACCGCGTCGGCCATGATAATGCGCCGCGCCGGTGTGCTGCTGCACAGGCAGTCGAGACTGTCCAAAATGTGCACACGCAGCCGGGCGGGCAATTCTTGTAAGATGTGCTTCTCGCGGGCGGCCTGTTCGTCGGTGACGACAGGTTCGGTCAGGTTGGCCGCGGCCAGGGCGGAGACGGCGCTGACCGCGGCGTCCGCAAGGTAGTAGCCCGCCGAGGTCAGCACCCCGGCCAGCAGGCTGGCCAGTGCGCCGAGGGCGGAGGCTAGCTTCATGAAGATTGACGCTTTGGCGTCTACTTTAATGTAGTCGCGCTCCCGTCCGGCGGTTTTCAGGCTGTCGTAGGTCAGGGCTTCCGTGGTGCCGGAGAGCAGGTTGTAGCCCAGCGCTTTCAGCCCCATGCCCGCGCAGATGAACGCGAGACTGGGCGCAAACGCCATGGTGGCGGCGGAGACAACGCCCAGCGCACCGCCGAAGATCAGCGTGCGCCGCCGCCCCAGCAAATCGGCGGCCATGCCGCTGGGGACCTCACACAGCAGGCTGACGCCGTGGAAAACGCCCTCGGCCAGGCCAATCTGCGCCAGCGTAAAGCCGCGGGCCGCCAGCAGCGCGACCCAGACGGCGTCGGTGAAGCGCAGGGTGGAGGTAAATGCGTGCAGATACACGCAGCGAAGCTGTTTTTGTAAATTCATGGGGGAACACCCTTTCGTGATCGTATACGAAAACGTGCCCTTAAATTTATGTAAAAAGGCAGCAAAAAGCGCCCCGCGGCAAAGCCACAGGGCGCAAAAACTGCACACTTACAGCGTTACCGAGGTAAAAAAGGGCACACTTACAGCGTCAGTACGTCAGGGGTTTCCTTTTTTCTGGAACACAACACCAAACTGCCAACGCATAAGAGGGTGCTCTCCTTCCTCGGTGGATTTGGGATAAGTATAGCACAGCGTTTGCCAAATGACAAGAAAAATTGTACAATAGGGGCATGATTTTTGAAAGCTAAGGGGAACGGGTATGAAACGTCTGGTCGTCGGGCTGCTGGCACATGTGGACAGCGGCAAAACTACATTGGCCGAAGGGCTGCTTTACCGCGCGGGGGTGCTGCGCAAGCTGGGGCGCGTGGACCACAGGGACGCCTTTCTTGACACCGACAGCCAGGAGCGGGCGCGGGGCATCACGATCTTTGCCAAGCAGGCCGTGCTGACGCTGCCCGCCGCGGACGGCGCCGACGAGACCGAGCTGACGCTGCTGGATACGCCCGGCCACGTGGACTTTTCCGCCGAGGCCGAGCGTGCCTTGCAGGTGTTGGATTACGCGGTGCTGGTCGTCTCCGGCACCGACGGCGTGCAGGCCCACACCGAGACATTGTGGAAGCTGCTGGCACGTTACCGCGTACCTACGTTTGTATTTGTCAACAAGATGGACCTGCCCGGCGCGGACGCCGCCGTGCGCCTGCGGGAGCTGCGCGGGCGGTTCGGGGACGGGTGCGTGGATTTTTCCGCCGCGCCCGACCCGGAGGCGCTGGCTCTGTGCAGCGAGCCGCTGATGAACGAGGTGCTTGAGACCGGCGCAGCAGCGGCGGAAACGATACAGACCGCTATTGCGCGGCGGCAGGTGTTCCCGGTGTTTTTCGGCGCGGCGCTGCGGCTGGACGGGCTGGACGGGCTGCTGCGCGGCCTGCAGACGCTGACCCGCACCCCGCCCCGGTGGCCGGAATTCGGCGCGCGTGTGTTCAAAATCAGTGAGGATGCGGGCACGCGGCTGACCTGGCTGAAGGTCACGGGCGGCGTGCTGCATGTAAAAGATGTGCTGCCCGGCGGCGAGAAGGCCGACGCGCTGCGGCTGTACAACGGCGGCAAATTCCGGCTGGTCAGCGAGGCGCTGCCCGGCATGGTCGTGGCCGCAGCGGGGCCGGGCAGTACGCGGCCCGGGCAGGGGCTTGGCGCGGAATCCGACGCCGAGACGCCGCTTTTGGAGCCGGTGCTCAACTACCGCGTGGACTGTGACGCCGACCCCCATACCTTATTAAAGGCGCTGCAAACGCTGGAGGGCGAGGACCCGCAGCTGCACGTCAACTGGCGGGATGACCTGGGCGAGGTACACGTCCAGCTGATGGGCGAGGTGCAGCTGGAAATTTTGCAGACGATCTTGCAGGAGCGGTTCGGGCTGACCGTGGCGTTCAGCGAGGGCGGCATTTTGTATAAAGAGACGCTGACAAGGGCGGTGGAGGGCATCGGCCACTATGAGCCGCTGCGCCACTATGCCGAGGTACATCTGCTGCTGGAGCCGGGGGCGCGGGGCAGCGGTGTGCAGCTGGCGGCGGACTGCCCGCCCGACACGTTGGCCGAAAACTGGCAGCGGCTGATCTTAACGCATCTGGCCGAGCGCACCCACCCGGGCGTGCTGATCGGTGCGCCGCTGACCGATGTGAAGATCACGCTGGCGGCGGGCCGTGCCCACCAGAAGCATACCGAAGGCGGGGACTTCCGCCAGGCGACCTACCGCGCCGTGCGGCAGGGCCTGCGGATGGCCGAGGCGAAGGACGGCGTGCAGCTGTTGGAGCCGTGGTATGATTTTACGTTGGAGCTGCCCGCCGACGCGCTGGGCCGCGCCATGGCCGATGTGCAGAGGATGTGCGGCAGCTTTGAGGCACCGGAGACGTCAGGCGGCACGGTGCGGCTGACGGGCCGTCTGCCTGTGGCGACGGCGCGGGGCTATGCGCGGGAGGTCGCGGCCTACACCCACGGGCTGGGCCGCTGGGCTGTGCTGCCTGCCGGGTACGACGCCTGCCATAACGCCGACGAGATCGTCTCCGCCGCGGGGTATGACCCCGACGCGGATGTGGAAAACCCGGCGGATTCGGTGTTCTGCGCCCACGGGGCCGGGTATCTGGTCAAATGGGACGAGGTGCCCGCCCGAGCACATCTGTCCACCGGGCTGGAACGGCGGCTGAACGGCGAGACGGCGACAGAAGAAGCCGGCGCTGAGGACGATGCCAACGCGCGCCGCCGCCGTGCCGACGCCTACCGCGGCACGCTGGAGCAGGACAAAGAACTGTTAGCGATTTTTGAACGAACCTACGGAAAAATACGCCGCCGCGGCGAGACGGGCGACGCGAAAAAGGCGGCCCGCGCGGCCCTGCACACGGCCCCCGCGGCGGTGTCCGTGCCCGCAAAGTCCGTGCCCGCCGGGCCGGACTACCTGCTGGTGGACGGGTACAACGTCATTTTTGCGTGGGATGATTTAAGGAAACTGGCCGACGGCAATCTGGACGCCGCGCGGCGCAGGCTGATGGATATTCTGTGCAACTACGCGGGCTACCGCCGCTGTGTGCCGATCCTGGTTTTTGACGCCTACAAGGTGCGCGGCGGCGCGCGGGAGGTGGAGCAGTACCACAATTTGTATGTTGTCTACACCCGCGAGGCCGAGACGGCGGATATGTACATTGAGCGCGCGACCCACGAGCTGGCGAAGGAGCACCGCACCCGCGTTGTCAGCAGCGACGGCGCGGAGCAGATCATCGTCATGGGGCACGGCGCACTGCGCGTGAGCGCCCGGGCGTTTGAGGAGGAAGTCAGGGCCGTGGAGAAGGAGATACGGGAGTTTTTGGGGGAATAAAACGAAGGGTAGGGGCGAGGCATGCCTCACCTGCAGCTTACCCATGAGATGGAGCTGATGGGAAAGCTGCGGGCCGGGCATGCCCGGCCCCTACTTTTTGTGCAGCGGAAAACTTTCAGAAACCCTGCCGTGCTATACTGGCCTCAACGAAAGGGGGAAAACGCGATGCTTCCGATTTTGATCGTGGATGATGAGCCGCATATTGCCAGGCTCATTGAGATGACGCTGGAGCCGCTGGGGCAGCCGCTTGTGCTGGCCTGCGACGGCGAGCAGGCCGCCGACCTGCTGGAAAAGCAGCAGTTTGATCTGGTGCTGCTGGACGTCATGCTGCCGGGCGTGGACGGCTTTGCACTGATGGACTACATTGCGCCAACCGGCACGCCGGTCATCTTTCTGACGGCGAAAAACGCCGTGGCGGACCGGGTGCGCGGGTTGAAGCTGGGCGCGTATGACTACATCGTCAAGCCGTTTGCCCCGGCGGAGCTGCTGGCCCGGGTCGAGGGACTTCTGCGCCACACCGGGCGACGGGCGGCGACGCTGCGGGTGTTCGATGCCGAGGTAGACCCGGACAACCGCACCGTGACCCAAAACGGGCGCACGGTGGAGCTGACCCCGCGGGAGTTTACGCTGCTGTTGGTTCTGGTGCGGGCGCGGGGACAGGCGCTCTACCGTGATATTTTGTATGAGCGGGTCTGGGGACCCGACGCGGAGCCGAACCCGCGGGCGCTGGATCTGCACATCCACCGGCTGCGCAAAAAGCTGGACTGGGCGGACAAGATCGTGACCGTGCCGAAGGTGGGGTATAAGCTGCTGGCAGAACGGTAGGGGCCGGGCATGCCCGGCCCGCGGGCTGCAAGACGGCAGACCGTGGATGGGTCATGGCGGAAGGTTGCCGGGCCGGACATGTCCGGCCCCTACATGGCGGTAAATCAAAATGAATCATACAACCGGGAAACCGCAGGAGGTGACTTTATGAAGCGTACATCCATGTACACGGCTGTCCTTGCACTCTCGCTGGCAATGGCGCTGGCGGGCGGCGGGCTGGCGTGCAGGACGTTCCGGGAACGGCTGGACGCGCTGGAGGAACAGGCGGTTTTGCAGCACCAGCGCAATGTCTGTGGGCTGGAGGACGCCTTTGCCGCCGAGTACGATACCCGGAGCGGCGCGGGCTATCTGAGCAGCGGTGCCGACTCGGTCTGCGCCCGGGTAGGGCAGGCGTACACCCGCGGCCAGTGGCTGATCCTGGGCAGCAGCACTGCCGCGTTTGCGCTGATGCGGGAGGGCGACGTCGCCTACAGCGCCCTGCCGGAGAGCGTGGCCGCCGCCGATGTGCAGCAGGCCGCCGCGGCCACGGACGGCATCCTGCTGCGCGGGGAGACGCTGCTGCTGGGCGGGGTGCTGAACACGCCCTACTCCTACCCCGTGGCCGTCGTCACGGCGGCGGATGCGTCCGAGGCGTTCGCCGCGCGGAACCGGCTTTTGTACAGCTGGCTGGCCGTGCAGGCGGTCATCACGCTGGCGGCACTGGTCGCGGCGTACCACTATGAGCGTCTACAGGAGCTGAACGCCCGCCAGAGCCGCTTTGTGGCCGACCTGACCCACGAGCTGAAAACGCCGCTGACCAGCCTGATCGGCTACGCCGACCTGCTGCGCGGCGGCACGCTTGATGCGGAACGACGGCGCACGGCGGCGGAGGCCCTCTACCATGAGTCCGCACGGCTGGAGAGTTTGAGCCAGCAGCTTTTGGCGCTGAACGGCTTGCAGGCGGACGGCGTGGTGCTGCGCCCCGTGCGGGTGGCCGCGGCCTTTGCCGATGCCGTGCGCAGTCTGCCGGATGTGGTGCTGGACTGCGACGCGCCCGCGGAGGCCGTTGTGCTGGCGGACCGGGTGCTGCTGGCGGACCTTGTGCGCAATCTGGCGCTGAATGCATGGCACGCCGGGCCGCAGGACGGCGCGGTCCACCTGCGCTGCACCGACGCGGGCGAATGCTGGCGGCTGACCGTGCAGGACACGGGCTGCGGCATCCCGGCGGAGGCGCTGCCCCACCTGACCGAGCCGTTCTACCGCGTGGACAAGGCCCGCGCCCGGGCCAACGGCGGCAGCGGCGTGGGGCTGGCGCTCTGCGCACAAATTGCAGAGGCATTCGGCACGCAGCTGACCTTTGCAAGCCGTGTGGGCGAGGGCACGACAGTGACGATTTTATTGCAGAAGGAGGCAGAGCATGGAGAAGCAGCGCAGCAACAATAAATTTTTAAAAATTGCCGCGGTAAGCCTGGCTCTGCTGGCACTGCCGCCGCTGGCCGTGTACGGACAGACGGTGCGCTGCCGTGCGGCCCAGCCGAGGCCCGCCCTGCCCGGCGTGATGAGCGACGAGATACGCCTGGACCCCGTGGCCGGGGCGCTCTACCGTTACGGCGTGCAGGGCGGCATCAATCGGGCGGACAGCTATTGGTCCGACAATGTCTTTACCGTACTGCGCGGCAAGCTGAAGCAGGCCGCCGCGCGGGACCTTCTCAGCCGGGAGCAGCTTGACTACCTGCTGGACCGCGTGGCCGAGGGCGAGGCCCACGCCGGGCCGGTGCAACCGGAAAACGGCAGCGTGCAGGTCCAGTGCTACGGGTGCAGCTACACGGGCAATATCCAGACTGTGAGCTTCCGGATGTACACGGTGAACGCCTACAAGGTGATGGAAAGCGGCGAGATGTACAGTATCGACGATGAGACGAGCATCGAGCTGATGTATCTGCCCGGCAACGGCGCGTTTTTGCAGGTCGGCGTCCTTGACAACCGACTGCCCGCGGCAGAGAGTACACCGGAGGAGCAGGTGCAGGCGTTTTTGACCCAGCTGGACACAACGCTGGACGGCAGCTGGGAGCAGACCACCACGGAGGACGGGCTGGAATATAAGCATACCTCCGGTGTGCTGCGGGTCGTGCGCTATGCCCCGGACGAGGTCGATTTCGCTCTGTGTGTCACGCTGGACCCGGACGTCTACGGCGGCCTGGACACGCTGAGCAATGTGGTCATCGGCCCCGATGGGACGATCTACACGCCGGGCGGGGAATATGGAACTTTTTGAAAAGGAAGAAAAGCGCCCTGCACGGTAAAAAAGTGCAGGGCGCTTTGCGGTTTCAGTTGGCGCTGTTCAGACGGTAGCCGACCTTGTAGACGGTCTGGATGTCGTTTTGCAGGCCGAGCTTGCGGCGAAGGCGGTTGATATGTACGTCCACGGTGCGGCTCTCGCCGATAAAGGCGTAGCCCCAGGCAGCCTCGAGCAGCTGGCTGCGGCTTAAAGCTGTGTCGCAGTGGGTCACGAGCACGGCCAGCAGGGCGAACTCCCGCGGGGTCAGCAGCAGCTCATGCCCGGCGCGGGATACGCGGTGGGCGGTAAGGTCAACGGCAAGGTCTTTATACAGAATATCCTGTTTGCGGTTTATGATGGGATTCATAGCGGAGCCTCCTTCCGGCAGGATGTTTTTTGAAAAGGTGTACTGCCTATTATAACGACAAATGTTTCCGAGTTGTTACAAAATGCGGGAAAATTTGGACGGAATTTTGACATTTGTTTAAAAATAGACGGAAAAATTGGTGACTGGGGCGAACGGGAAAAGCCCCTCAGGCCATCGCTTCGCTCGGCCGGCTCCCCTGCAAGGGGAGGCTTTGTCTCCGGTTTTCCACATTTCAACAAACCCTGTCTATCGTGCTATTTTGTGGGTTTGCACGGGGTTTTCCACAGTTTCAACATGGTTTTCCACATTTCCACAGTGGAAAGATGTCGAAAACCTGTGCAAAATGTGGAGAAAGCCCGCCGAAGCCCGCCGCGGCGGGATTTTTTGCGGTTCGTTCAAAGTTGTTTCACACGCTGTTCATTTTTTGGGAGCATGCTATAATAGTTACAAAAGATAAGGAGGAGGCATTCCCTATGAAAGAGACGACACAGCCGCCGAAGGACCCCAAAAAGAAGCTTTGGATCGGCTATGCGATCATTCTGGCCATCGTCATTTTAAGCAATGTTTTCCTGTTCCCGGCTTTGATGCAGGCGAGCGTGAAAAGCGTGAACTACAGCACCTTCCTGCAAATGCTGGAGAGCAAGGAGCTGGCCACCGTCCAGATCGAAGATCAGCAGATCTACTTTGTGGACAAGAACGACAATTCCTACAAAACCAACGCCATTGCGCAGGACAACAACCTCGTCACCCGGCTGGAGGATGCGGGGGTGGAGTTCGGCACGGTTTATCAGTCGCCCACGATCTGGGATTCGCTGCTGAACCTGCTGATCTCGTTCCTGCCGATGATCATCCTGTTCTGGTTCGTCAACCGCTGGGCGTCCAAAAAGATGCAGGAGATGGGCGGTGCCGGCGGCAACGCCATGCTGTTCGGCGGCAAGTCCGGCGCGAAGCAGTACGTAGTGGACGATGAGACCGGCATCAAATTCAACGATGTAGCGGGCGAGGACGAGGCCAAGGAGAGCCTGCAGGAAATTGTAGACTTCCTGCACAACCCCAAAAAGTATGAGGAGATCGGCGCGAAGATGCCCAAGGGCGTGCTGCTCGTCGGCCCTCCGGGCACCGGCAAAACGCTGCTGGCCCGCGCCGTGGCCGGTGAGGCCGGTGTGCCGTTCTTCTCCATCGCCGGCAGTGAGTTTGTGGAGATGTTCGTCGGCATGGGCGCGTCCAAGGTGCGCGACCTGTTCAAGCAGGCAGGTGAAAAAGCGCCCTGCATCGTCTTTATTGATGAGATCGATACGATTGGCAAGAAGCGTGACGGCGGCTCCAACCTTGGCGGCAACGACGAGCGTGAGCAGACGCTGAACCAGCTGCTGACCGAGATGGACGGCTTTGACGCCACGAAGGGCGTCGTCATCCTGGCGGCGACGAACCGCCCGGAATCCCTGGATCCTGCGCTGACCCGCCCGGGCCGTTTTGACCGCCGCGTGCCCGTCGAGCTGCCCGATCTGAAGGGCCGCGAGAGCATCCTGCGCCTGCACGCTAAGAAAGTCAAGCTCGGCCCCGACTGTGACTTTGGTGTTGTGGCCCGCATGACGCCCGGTGCGTCCGGCGCCGAGCTGGCTAACATCGTGAACGAGGCCGCGCTCTGCGCTGTGCGCCATCACCGCAAGGCCGTGACCCAGTTCGACCTGCAGGAGGCCGTGGACACGATCCTGGCCGGTGCGCAGAAGAAGAACAAGATCCTCAACAATAAGGAAAAGTGCATCGTCTCCTACCATGAGGTCGGCCACGCGCTGGTGGCGGCCTTGCAGACGAACAGCGCCCCCGTGCAGAAAATTACCATTGTGCCGCGCACGTCCGGTGCGCTGGGCTTCACCATGCAGGTGGAGGACGGCGACCACACGCTGATGACGAAAGAGGAGATCCTGAACAAGATCGCGACGCTGACCGGCGGACGCGCGGCGGAGGAGCTGATTTTCCACTCCATCACGACGGGCGCGTCGAACGATATTGAGCAGGCCACCAAGCTGGCCCGCGCACTGGTCACCCGCTACGGCATGACCGAGGATTTCGATATGGTCGCGCTGGAGACTGTGAACAACGCCTACCTGGGCGGCGACGCGAGCCTGGCCTGCAGCGAGCAGACGGCGGCTCAGGTCGATGCCAAGGTCGTGGAGATCGTGCAGGCCGAGCACAAGAAGGCCTACCAGCTGTTGGCCGACAATAAGCGCAAGCTGGACGAAATTGCCCAGTATCTGTACGAAAAAGAGACGATCTCCGGCGAGGAGTTTATGCGCATTTTGAACGCACAGCCGCAGTTACCGGCGGGGCCTTCGGCAGATTCCACAAATCAGGCGCAATAAATTTGTGCGGTTGTTGCTGGTTTGCCCCTTGACGGAACCGCTGTGGGCTTGTATGATAAGAACACAAAACTTCCCAGTGAGAGGGGGAAAACGGAATGACCTTTGAAGAATTGCAGGATCTGCTGGCAGAGCAGTTCAGCTGCGACACGGGCGATTTGAGCCGCGGCACAGCGCTGGCTGACCTGGGCGCCGACCATGAGGATATGATCGAGCTGGCGTGGGCACTGGGCGAGGCAATCGGCGAGGAGATCGACGAGAGTGAGCTGAGCGAGGATTTCACCATCGGTGAGCTGTGGCGTTTTGTGCGTGACAAGGAAGAAAACGCACAGGAGTAAAACAAACGAAGGGCCTGCCTTTTGGGGCAGGCCTTTTTGGTATGCAGGTGTGTAAACGAACGGGCGCGCATTCCCGTAGGGGCGGATTCCATATCCGCCCGGGAGGTTTGCGGCGGCGCGAGGTGCGCGGGCGCATATAGAATGCGCCCCTACGGTCAGGCAGATACGGAAAGCGGGAATCATGAAAAACACAAAAACCAAGCGTATGCTGGCGGTGGCGGCGCTGCTGGCCGTGGGGCTGGCGCTGATGCTCTACTACGCGGCGCACAAGCAGGGCTACCATGTGGACGAGCTGTACACCTATGAGCTGGCAAACTATCCCGGCGGGTTCTACGCGCTGGAGGACGGCTATATGGACAGCTGGCACGACGGCAGCTTTTACAGCGCTGCCCTGACGCCGGGCCGCCTGTTTGACTATACCATCCCGTGGAACAACCAGAAGATCGATGTCCACCCGCCGCTCTACTATTGCCTGATCTATACGGCGGAGTCGCTGTTCCCGCAGCTGGGTCTGCCGTGGGTGGGGCTGCTGCCGAACTTTGTCTGCATCCTGGCGGGCGCGGCGGTGCTGTACTGCACGGCGAAGCGGCTGATCGGGCGGTTCTGGCCTGCGTGGACGGCGGCGGCCTGCTGGCTGCTCTGCGTCGGCGTGCAGGGCATGGCGGTGTTCACCCGGATGTACAGCCTGATGATGCTGGAGGGCATCGTGCTTTTGTACTGCCATGTGGTTTTGTGGCAGGCGCTGCAGGCGGGGCAAAAGCCGCCGCGGGCGGTCTGGCCGGGTCTGTTTGCGGTCACAATGGCCGGGGCGCTGACGCAGTATTTCTTTTTGGTGTTCTGCTTTTTCGTCTGCGGGCTGTTCGGCGTCTGGCTGCTGGCTGCGCGGCGGTTCAAGACGGCGGGCGGCTATGTGATCGCCGAGTTTGCCGCGCTGGCTGCGGCGTATGCGGCCTTCCCCACGATGAAGGCCCATATCTTCTCCGGCTCCCGCGGAAAAGAGGCGTTTGCGAGCGTCTTTGACCTGTCCGCGCTGGCGGAGTGGGGCAGGAGCATCGGCACGGTGGTGCAGCTGCTGGCGGCCCAGTTCGGCGGGCTCTGGCTGTGGGCCGTGGTTGTGGCTGCCGCGGCGGTGGTGCTGTGGCGGCGCGGCTGCCGTCTGCGCGGTAAGGGCCTGTTTGCCGCCGGGCTGCTGCTGGCGTCGGCGGGGTACGTGGCGCTGATCGATAAGGCCGCGCCGTTTGAGGCGGACCGCTACTATGTGGTGATCTACGCCGCTGTGGTGCTGGCTGTGGCTGTGGTGCTGGCCAGGCTGGCCCCGCAGCACGAGACTCTGCTGCTGCTGGCACTGGTACCGATCCTTGCGGCGCACCGGACCGACCCCAACGCCTACCTGTATGAGGACGCCGCCCCACGCAAGGCTGCGCTGGCCGACACCGAGAGGCTGCCCGCCGTTGTGCTGAACAAGGCGGGGTATGAGGTCGCGCCCGACCTGTTCTTGGAGGAGTTCGCCAAGCGCGAGGCCGTTGACCAGGCAAGCGGCAAGGACGATGCCGCCAGCCTGCGCGCGGCGGTGGAAAGCCGGGACCTGCACGACGGATTTTTGCTGTACGGCTACATTTACGACGCCGACGAGCTGCGTGCCCTGGCCGAGGATACGCTGGACGTGGAAAAAATCGAGCTTGTGACCGACGGGGAACGGTGCCCGGTGTATTATATTGAGCTGAAGTGAGGAAAAAAGGCTTCCCCCTCGGGGGAAGCTGTCGCCGCAGGCGACTGATGAGGGCAGAGTGAAGGGGGCAACCCTTGCACTGGTAATGGCGGAAGGTCGGCCCTCATCCGGCGCTTCGCGCCACCTTCAGTCTACGCGCTAAAAGCCGCCTTCGGCGGTTGCGCTCCGACACGCGCTTGCGAGCGCAGCCCCGCGGGGGAAGGCTTTTTAGAGAAAAGGGGGCGTGTATGCTTTCTAAAAAAAGAAACGGCTGGCTGTGGGTTTTGATGCTGTTTGCGGTGTGTGCCGTTGTGTACGGGGTGCTGAGCAGCTACCCGCGGGAGCTGGCCGTCTACAGCGACGAGCTGCGGTATCTGGATGTGGCGCGCAGCCTCTTGCAGGGGCGCGGGCTGCGGGTACGCAATATGCCCAGCGACTACCAGAAGATTCTATACCCGCTCTGCATCCTGCCGGCGCTGCTGCTGAAAACCACCGCCGCGCAGATCACGGCCATCGGCTGGCTGAACGCCGTATATATGGCAAGCGCGGTGTTCCCGGCCTATGCGCTGGCACGGGCCATGGGCATGAACCGTCGCCGCACGGCGTTTCTCGTCGGCGTTACGGCGGTGCTGCCCACGATGTCCGCTGCGAGTACGTTTATGAGCGAGACGGTGTTTCTGCCGCTGTCGCTGTGGCAGGTGTATTTTTTCCTGCGGGCGATGCTGGCAGAGCCGAAGGCCCGCGTGGGCTGGTGCGCGGCGGCGGGGGCGTTCTGCTACCTGCTGTATCTGAACAAGGAGGTCGCGCTCTATTATCTGATCGCCTGGGTGCTTGTGCGCGCGTGGGTCTGGTGGCATGACAAGGCGTCGTGGCGGGCGGAGCTGACCTGCAATGCCGCGCTGCTGGGCAGCTTTCTGGTCTGCTTTCTGCTGGCCAAGGCGACGCTGTTCCGCGGGCTGGGCAACTCCTACAACCAGACCGGCTGGCTGACGGCGGAGCAGTGGCGCTTTCTGCCGTTTGCGCTGGTGTGCGACGCGCTGTTTGCCGTGCTGGCGTTCTGGGTGTTCCCGGTGCTGCTGCCGCTCTGCGGGCTGCACCGTCCGCGTAGGGGCAGCGATGCCCGCCGCACCCAGCTGCCGCTCTTTTTGCTGCTGTCCCTTGGCATCGGCGTGGCGGTCATTGCGTGGTCCATCACGGTGCGCGAGGATTTAGGCTCGCCGTCGCCGCGGCAGCATATGCGGTATCTGGAGCCGCTGCTGATCCCGCTGCTGGCGGTGACGCTGGACACGCTGGATGAAAAGCTGACCAAAACGCGCCGCCGGATCTTGGCGGTTTTGACGATAGCCTGGGGCGTGCTGTTCGTGGCCGTCTGCCGGGCCATCGGCGCGGGCGCGGGCGACAACACCCTTTTGCAGTGGTTTGACTTCGTGGCGGACCGCACGGACCGCCTGCCCGTGCTGGGGCAGGGGGCGTGGCTGGCGGTGTGGCGTGCAGTGATTGCGGTTGGCGTGGCCGTGCTGGGCGTGCTGCTGGTGCGCCGCAGGGGCCGCGGCGTGCTGGCCGGTGCGGCGCTGGTGCTCTGCGTGCTGTGCTACGCGGGCGAGTGGCGCATCAACCGCTGGACGTATGAGGTCCCCACCGGGACCGCACAGCAGGCGTCGGCGCTGAACGACGCGCTGGCGGAGCTGGACGGCAGAGTTTTGTTTATCCCCTACGGCGTGCGCCAGCGGGACAGCCAGCTCATAGAAACGTATGTCGCGCGGGATGTCTATATCGTCGAGTATGAGACGCTTTTGCAGAGCGGTGCGCTGGCAGACGGCGTGCTGGACCTGACCGCCGAGGCCGTCGGGCCGGAGTACCCGGGCAGGGCATATACCGATTTGGACACGGTGGACTGGGTGCTGGCAGCGGACGGCGTGCCGGTGGATACGACCACGCTGGAAAAGGCGGACGCGGCGTGCCCGGCGGGGTATGTGCTGTATCGGAATTTGGATGCACAGAGGGTCAGGTTTGCGGTATCGTGAGCGGGCACGGGCGGATATGGAATCCGCCCCTACGAAAAGGTGTATGCCGATACAATAATCCTTTTGCGGCAGACGGCATTGTGTGGAATCCTCCCGCACGAAAAGGTGTATGCCGATACAGGCCCACGTGCTTTTCCGCGCTGCAGGCGGGTACGGGTCGTCGGGGACGCCGACCCCTACAGATGTAGGGGTGGACCCCGTATCCGCCCGCGGAGGTCTGCGCTGTCCTGACCCGCAAAAATTGCTTCCTCTTTTCCCAAGAGGGGGCTTTTTTTCTTGCGATTGGCGGCGCGGTGTTGTATAATCTTTATTATGTAGAACTGTGTGCAGAAAAGGAGCTTTCCATGGAAAAACTGCTGGTTTTTATCCCTGCTTATAACTGCGAAAAGCAGGTCACGCGGGTGCTTTTGCAGCTGTTGGAGCAGCGCATTGCCCCGTGGGTGGGGGAGTGCATCGTCGTAAACAACCGCTCTGCCGACGGCACCGAGGCCGCCGTGCAGGACTGGATGGCCCGCCACCCCGACGCGCCGGTCCGCCTGCTGCGCAATGACCAGAACTACGGTCTGGGCGGCAGCCACAAGGTCGCGTTCGGCTACGCGGCGGCCCACGGGTACGAGCATCTGGTCGTGCTGCACGGCGACGACCAGGGCGCTATTGCGGACCTGCTGCCGATTCTGAACGACGGCACCTACAAAAAATACGACTGCTGCCTTGGCTCCCGCTTTATGAAGGGCAGCAAGACCGGCGGCTACAGCGCGCTGCGCACCTGGGGCAACTACGGCTTCAACTGGCTCTTTAGCTTAGTGGCCCGCAAAAAAATCACCGATCTGGGCAGCGGGCTGAACCTGTATGCCGTGGAACCGCTGAAAAACGAGTACTACAAAAAGTTCCCGGATACGCTGTATTTTAACGACTGCATGATCCTGGCGCTCTGCCAGATGAAGCAGCGGGTGCTGTTCTTCCCCATCAGCTGGCGGGAGGAGGATCAGATCAGCAACAACAAGCTGACGAGCTTCGGCATCAGCCTGCTCAAGCTCTGCGGCAAGTATCTGGCCGGGCCGCGGGCCTTTGTGGAGCGCGAATGGCGCGAGAAAATCATTGAAGATTACAGCTACGAGGTCGTAGCTTCCAACCTGTAAGGAGGGCTTTGGTATGAAGATTCTGGTGACGGGCGCTGCCGGGTTTATCGGCGGCCAGCTGTGGCATACGCTGTGGAAGCGCGGGGACGAGGTCGTCGGCATTGACAACTTCTCCTACGGCAATCCGGACAACCTGAAGTTTGACGACCATGATTTTGGCGCAGAGGTGCGCAGAATGGACATCCGCGACAAGGCCGGGATGCTGGCTCTGTTCGAGGCGGAAAAGTTCGATGTTGTGTATAACATTGCGGGCATTGCGCCGCTGCCGGACTGCCAGAGCGACCCCGTGCAGGCCATTGAGGTCAACACCCTGGGTCTGGTCAACCTGCTGGAGGCGGGCCGCCGCACCGGCATCAAACAGCTCGTGCAGGCATCCACCAACGCCATGTACGAGAACGAGACCGAGTTCCCGACGGTGGAGGGTAAGTTCAACCCGCCGACGCTCATTTACCCGAACACGAAATACTGCGGTGAGCGCTTTGCCCAGAGCTTTGCCGACACCTACGGCATGACTGTGACCTGCCTGCGCTTTGCCAACGTCTACGGCCCGCACATCGACTGCCTGCGCAAGCAGCCGCCGTTCGTCGGCTACATGATCCGCGAGCTGTACTATGACCGCACGCCGGAGTTCCACTCCGACGGAAACCAGCGCCGCGATTACATCTACGTGGATGATTTGATCGCGCTGGCGCTGCGCGTCGTCGAACACCCGCAGAAGGGCTTTGACGCGGTGAACGTGTCCAGCAACCAGAGCTATTCCGTGCGCGAGCTGTACGCCATTGCCAACCGCCTGATGGGCAAAAATATTGAGGCCAAATACTGCCCGAGCAGCCATTACTGGGCCAAGTACCCCGAGTTGTACGGCGGGGCCTACGGCATCAAACCGGAGATCTTGGACCACGAGGTCAACAAGTTCAGCCAGTGCGACAACACCCACGCCCGCGAGGTCTACGGCTGGCAGCCGCAGGTCGATATTGAGACGGGGCTGGGCAGAGTCATTGAGGCCGAGACGCGGATGCTGGCGGGACTGGAAAAGTAAAAAGGCTTCCCCATCGGGGGGGAAGCTGTCGCCGCAGGCGACTGATGAGGGCAGAGTGAATGGAGCAACTCTTCTGCGGAAAATTGCACAGGCAATGGCGGCAGGTCGCCCCTCATCCGGCGCTGCGCGCCACCTTCCCCCGCAGAGGAAGGCTTTTTGAAAAGAGGTACATCATGTCTAAACTTCACCTGATTCTCCCCATGGCCGGCAGGGGCAGCCGTTTTTTTAAAAACGGCTTTGTCTGCCCGAAACCGCTGATCGAAATTAACGGAAAGCCGTTCTTTTACTGGGCGGCGCGCAGCGTGGAAAAGTTTGTGGACTGCGCGGACCTCACGTTTGTGGTGCTCGAGGAGCATATCCGCGACTTTGCCATCGACGAAAAAATCAAGGCGTACTGGCCTGCGGCCCGCATTGTGGCGCTGCCCGAGGTGACCGAGGGCGCGGCCGTCACGGCGCTGAAGGGCTGCGAGGGCCTGCCAGACGGTGAGCCGATTTTGTTCAACGACTGCGACCATCTGTTTGTTTGCAGGGCGTTCAACGAGTTCTGCGCTAAGGGCGGCTTTGCAAACGGCCCGGCGGGCGCACTGCTGACGTTTGAGAGCGATTCCCCCGCGTACAGCTATCTGCAGTACGGCGCGGACGGCAATGTCTGCCATACGGTGGAAAAGCAGGTCGTCAGCCATGATGCCATCTGCGGCGCGTACTATTTCAAGGATAAGAAAACCTACGCCGACGCCTGCGCCGAATACCTGAAAAACTGCGAGTACAAGGAATTTTTTGTCTCCGGCATTTACAATGTGCTGGCCGCGCAGGGCGCAAGAATTGCGGGCTTTGCGTGTGATTTACATCTGCCGTTCGGCACGCCGGACGAGTACCGCGCGGCGGAGGCACCCGCCAATAAGGCCGGTTTTGACGCGCTGACCTGAAGGAGTAAGAATGAAAACACCTGCAAAAAAGCGAACGGCGGCAGAGCTGGCGGCTGCGGTGCTGTGGTGCGCCCTGACGCTGGGAACGGACAGGCTGTTCTTCCGCTATGACTGGCGCACACCGGCGTTTTTTGTCTACAAGGCGCTGTTTCTGGTGCTGGCGTTCGGGCTGGTGCACGGCGCGGTGACGCTGGTGCAGAAGCTGCGCGCCGGGGACAAATTTGCCCGGCGGTGGGTGGCCTGGACGCTGCCGTATCTGGCGGTGAATCTGGTCATCCTGCTCATCGTCTGGCCCGGCATCTGGGGCAATGATGATCTGGCCGTGCTGTATCTGGCACGGACGCTGCAGCCCAACTCATGGCAGCACTTTCTGACCAGCGGCGCGTTCATTCTGTCACTGATGTTTGTGCCGATGCCCGGCGGCGTCGTGCTGGTGCAGAACCTGCTCATCAGCGGCATTGTGGGCTGCTTTGCGGCCACGGCGCAGGACCTGGCCGAAAAGCGGCTGACCCGCCCGGTGCGCCCGGCGTGGTTTGCGCTGGTCTACCTGCCGTTTTTGCTGCCGCCCGTGCTGATGCACACCCAGCAGCCCTTCCGCACGACCTGGTCAACGTGGACCGAGCTGTTTTTGGTGTTCATGCTGGCGGCTATGTACCTGCGCGGCACGAAGCTGAACAAAAAGGAACTGGCCGCTATCGTGATTCTGGGCACGCTGGCTGCGTCGTGGCGCAGCGAGTGCGTCTACTATTTGGCCGCCATCCCGGTGCTGCTGGCGCTGCTCTGCGCCCGCAGGCTGCTGCGCCCGCTGGCGGTGGGCGCGGTGACGGCGCTGGTGCTGGTGGGGTATTTCGCCTGCTCCCGCTACAGCAGCGCGCTGATGGGCGAGGCGTGGCAGTACAAGATGATCGCACTGTGCTATCAGACGGCGGCGCTGGTACAGGACGCCGACCCCGTGGAGGACGCCGAGGCGCTGGCCGACATTGACCGCGTGTTTGATGTGGAATTCTGCCGCGCCAACCCCGAGACCCACGGCAATGAACTGCGCGGGGGGATGATCGCCGGGCGCGGCGGCTCGGCGGAGGACTGGTCGGCCTGCCAGAAGGCCATTATAAAGCTGGCCCTCAAGTATCCCAAGAGCATGCTGCGGGAGCGTGCGGGTGTGTTCTACAACACGCTGCGCCAGCGCCAGAACGGCCAGTCCAACCAGAAGATCGCGTTTGCATCGGCATTTTTGCTGTATGAGGGCGAGCCGACGCAGGACGACCAAAAGAGCTTTTTGCAGGACAGCGCCGCCGTGCAGCCGTTGAACAAGGAGCTGCGCCGGGCGTTTATTGTGGATATGGCATCCAGCACCGACTTTGCGGGCGGGCTGATCGACCTGACGTGGTGGATGCTGCCGCCGTTCGTGCTGTTGGGCCTGGCACTGGCGGTGCTGCTGGTGCAGCGGCGCTGGATGCTGTTTTTTGCCGCAGGCACGTTTTTTGCACGCATCCCGCTTGTGTTTTTGACCGCGCCGGACACCTACTTTATGTACTATCTGACGCCGTTTATCGCCGGGTATGCGGTGGCTGCGGCTGCGGTGCTGTACGCAGTGCTGAAACGGAAATTGAAATCGGAAAGGATCACGGGCTGATGCTTGCACTTTTTTTGCTGCTGGCCCTGCTGCTGGTGCTGGTGGGCCATGCGTTCCGCCTGCTGCGGTGGGAGCAGTTCATCCGCATTTATGAGCGCCCGCCCCGCGGGCAGATGCTGCGCGGCATGGCCGGCGGCTATGCGCTGAACTTTGTGCTGCCGTTCCATCTGGGCGATGCCTTCCGCGCGGTCTACACGGGCCGCAGGATGAAGAGCGGCATCGGCTTTGCGCTGGCGACGGTCATCATGGATCGGTTCCTCGACGTCTGGTTTGTGGCGTTCGGGTTTATTGCGTTCCGGCTGCTGGGGCTGGGCGGTGCGCCGGTGGACGGCGCGGCACGGTATTACCTGATGTTCTCGCTGCTGCTGGTGCTGGGATTGGTGCTGGTCGTGGCGCTGCGGGATTTTTTGAAGAAAATCTGCCTTGCGTTCTGCGGGCTGTTCAATGACACGCTGAAGCTGGACGGCATGATGTTCTTCTGGAGCCTCATCAATACCTTCAAGGATCTGGGCCGCGTGAAAATCGGGCGGCTGGTCGTCAATACACTGCTGATGTGGGCGGCGTATCTGGGCTCCTACACCGCGCTGGCGGCGGCGCTGACCGTGGCCGGGGAGCCGATGCAGCTGGTAGATGTGTTCGGGCTGCTGTTCGGGCGCAACGCCGCGGACTTTGCCGCGCTGCTGCCCGGCGGTGCGCTGGGCACGGCGGCCCCCGCGGCCCGCTGGCTGCTGCTGGCATGGTTTGTGCTGCCGCTGCTGGCCATGTGGGCGGCCACGCTGCTGCCCGAGGGCGTGCGCGGCGCGATGAACCAGGCCACGCAGGCCGCCCCCGCCGGGGAAAGCTACCTGAACCTGCTGCCGCAGGCCGACGAGCATGACCGCGCGGTGTTCTTGAGCCGGTATTTCGGTCTGGAAAACAAGGACTACGTCAAGCGGTTTTTGCAGATGAACCGCGGCATTACGATTTTGGAGGACTACTCCGCCGGGTCGAACGCCACGACGATGCTCTGCATGGACACGCAATCGACGTTCTACCGCAAATATGCCTTTGGCAAGGACGGCGCAAAGCTGGCCGAGCAGCTCGACTGGCTGCGTGCCCAGCAAGACCGCCTGCCGCTGTGCGATATTCTGCGCAGCGAGGAGGCCGACGGCTGCTGCTGGTACGACATGGTCTACAACCCGCAGGCCGTGGGGATGTTCCGCTACCTGCACTCGAACCCCGTGGAAAAGAGCCGCGCCATCCTGCGTGCGGTGCTGGCGACGCTGGAGGATAAGCTCTACAAGCCGACGGCGGTCCCGGCGGACGCGGAGAAAATCGAAAAGTACATCGAGACGAAGGTTGACGGCAACCTGAAAAAGCTGCATGAGGACCGGATGCTGCGCGAGCTGATGAGCTATGACACGCTGCGCATCAACGGCGTGGAGTACAAGAACCTGCCTGCGCTGGACTGGATGTTTGACCATGACCGGCTGCGCAACCTGTTTGCGAAGGACCCTGTGGGCACGATCCACGGCGACCTGACGATAGAGAACATCATCTGCCGCACCGACAACGACAGCTGGTATCTGATCGACCCGAATACCGGCAATCTGCACGAAAGTCCGTTCCTGGATTACGGCAAGCTGCTGCAAAGCCTGCACGGCAGCTACGAATTTATGATGAAAACGCCGCGCGTGGCTGTGCAGGACAACCGTATCGACTTCCAACTGACGCGCAGTGCGGCCTATGACGCGCTGTTGGCCGCCGTGATGGAGGATCTGAGCGCCCGCTACCCGCGGGAGCAGGTCGAGAGCATTCTGATGCACGAGGTCATCCATTGGCTGCGGCTGATGCCCTACAAGCTGAACAAGGACCGCAAGCGCGCGGCAATGTTCTACGCCGGGCTGGTCATGGTCGCCAACGATGTGGCGGATTTTTCGGAGCATAAAAAGGAGACACTATGCTGATTTGCGTGGACCTGGACGGGACCCTGCTGGACACAGTGCCGGCCAACGCGGCATCCTACCGCGCGGCACTGGAGGAGCTGGGCTTTACCGTGACCGATGAATATTACGCCGAGCGCTGCAACGGCGGACATTACACACGGTTTCTGCCGCCGCTGATGGGCGGCGCGCCGAGCGCCGCCGATGTGGAGCGCGTGCATGACAGGAAAAAGGCGCTGTACAGTGACTTTCTCGATGCGGTGCGCCCGAACACGGCACTGATGGAAATTTTGAAAACGATGCGCGCCGCCGGGCATGACCTGGCCTGCGTGACAACCGGCAGCAAACAGAACGCTACCGAGGTGCTGGAGCATTTCGGGGTGCGGGAATGGTTCGGCTTGATCGTGACCGGAGAGGACGTGGAAAAGCAGAAGCCCGACCCGGAGGGGTATTGCCGGGCGATGGAGCATTTCCGCGTTACGCCCGCCGATACAATGATCTTTGAGGACTCGGGCATCGGCCTGACCGCGGCCAAGGCCAGCGGGGCAAGGGTATTCAGGGTGGAGCGATTTTAAGAACTGTGATGCAGGGGAACCTTGTTCGCACGCAGAATATACAGCCGGCCGCAAGGCTCCCGGGCGGATATGGAATCCGCCCCTACGGTGTAGGGGTCGATGCTCGCATCGACCCGGAAAGTGCACGGCGCGGCAAGGTTGACGGGCGAACAATGTTCGCCCCTACAAAAACAGCCCCGGAAGGCAGTTGCCTTTCGGGGCTGTTGTACTTGTGATGGAAAATCAGGCCTTCGCGTCCGGGCGGACGATGTCACGGATGACGTTGACGATGTTGTCAGCGGTCAGGCCGTAGTCACGCAGGACCTCATTGGCGGGGCCGGAGTGACCGAACTGATCCATGACGCCGATGCGGCGCACGGGGACGGGCAGCTTCTCGCTGACGACGGAGCAGACGGCCTCGCCCAGGCCGCCGATGATGCTGTGCTCCTCGACGGTGATGATGCGGCCGCACTCGCGGGCGGCGGTCAGGATGATCTCCTCGTCGATGGGCTTGATGGTCGGCATGTTGATAACGCGGACGTTCATGCCCTGGCGCTTGGCCAGCACGGCGGCGCGCAGAGCCTCGTTGGTCATCAGGCCGGTGGAGATGACCGCAATGTCATAGCCGTCGGTCAGCTTCTCGCCCTTGCCGATCTGGAACTCATAGGTCTCGGGATCGTGGAAAACGGGCGTGGCCAGACGGGAAAAGCGCAGGTAGACGGGACCCTGATAGTTGTAGGCGGCGATGACGGCGGCGCGGGCCTCCACATCGTCAGCCGGGCTCAAGACCACCATGCCGGGGATCGAGCGCATGAGGGCGATGTCCTCGCAGCACTGGTGGGACGCGCCGTCCTCACCGACGGAGAGCCCCGCGTGGGTGGCAGCGATCTTGACGTTCAGGTGCGGGTAGCCGATGGAGTTGCGGATCTGCTCAAAGCCGCGGCCCGCAACGAACATGGCAAAGCTGGACACGAAGGGGACATAGCCCATCGTGGCCATACCGGCGGCGACGCCGACCATGTTCTGCTCGGCAATGCCGCAGTCAAAGTGACGATCCGGGTACTCCTTGCGGAAGATTTCGGTTTTGGTGGCAGCGGCCAGGTCGGCGTCAAAAACCACCAGATTGTCAGCGCCCTGCTGGGCCAGCTCTACCAGCGTGTTGCCGTAGCTGACACGGGTAGCAATTTTTTTAATATCAGCCATTGTTGAACTCGATCTCCTTTTCCAGCGTGGCGTGGGCGGCGCGCAGCTCGGTCATAGCCTGGGCGTATTCCTCGTCGTTGGGGGCCTTGCCGTGCCAATCGACGGCGTTTTCCATGTAGCTGACGCCCAGACCCTTGGTCGTGCGCAGCAGGAAGCAGGTGGGCTTGCCGCTGCCGTGGGACAGGTCGAACATCTTGAACGCCTGCTCCAGGTCGGCAAAGGAGTTGCCGTTGCAGACGATGGTGTTGAAGCCGAAGGCATCCATCTTGTGGTCCAGCGGCTCGGAGTTCATGACGTCGCGGGTCGCGCCGTCGATCTGCAGGCCGTTGACATCGATCATGATGCACAGGTTATCGAGCTTGTAGTGGTTGGCGAACATGAACGCCTCCCAGCATTCGCCCTCTTCGATCTCACCGTCGCCCAGCAGGGTGTAGACGTTGATGTCGCTGCCCAGCTTTTTGGCACCCAGCGCCATGCCGCAGGCGGCGGAAACACCCTGGCCCAGGGAACCGGTGCTCATGTCAACACCGGGGACGGTGTTCATGTTGGGGTGGCCCTGCAGGTAGCTGTTGGAGTGGCGCAGCGTGGGCAGGTCGGCCACCGGGAAGAAGCCGCGCTCCGCCAGCGTGGCATACAGGCCGGGGGCGCAGTGGCCCTTGCTAAGTACAAAACGGTCGCGGTTGGGGTCCTGCGGCTGTTCGGGGTCAATGCGCATCTCGCGAAAATACAGATAGGTCAGAACGTCCGCCGCGGACAGGCTGCCGCCCGGATGACCGCACCCGGCACCGTGGGTGGCTTCGATTACACCCATGCGCACGCGGGTCGCAGTCAGTTTTAACTGCAGCGTTTCCAGTTTTGTCATAGCTAAGCTCCTCCGGTCACTTATGGTAAAATCGGGCAGTATATATGGATACTGCTACACAATATACTATCTTATATTATACACGTTTCGCGGAATCCCGCAACATTTTTTTACAAATTTCGTGAAAAAAGGCTGTTTTGGTGCATTCGCGGTAAAATTGACACGCCCAAAAGCCCGCTGTTATGCACCCTTTGTGCGTAATGCCAAAAAATGGGGCGATTCGTACATAAACTACAGCAAAAAGCACCTTGCACAAAGCGGGCATTTGTGGCATAATTTAAGTACAGCCGCGGTGCGGAAAGCCCACGATATGAGGCAGCCGCCCGGCCCACACTACAAGATATGGGAGGGAAAGAGAGTGCCCAACGGGATCTACATCCAGACTGAGTACCACGGCAAGCTTATCCGCAAAATCGTCTGCAATGGGGATGAACGGTGGTTTATCGGCTCCAACTGCGCCGTGACCTTCCTGTCCATGGACGACTGCATGGCCGCCATTGACCGCCTGTAATTGTAAAAAGGAAGTCTGCCGCACGCCGTCCTTTGGGGGATGACGTGCGGCTTTTTGCATTTGTATACGAGGTTTGTATGAAAAAACGGAACTGGCGTCTGATGCTGCGCCGGGTGCTGAACCTGGTGTTCAGCCGCATTGTTGTGACCGGCGTGCTTCTGCTGCTGCAGGCGTTCTGGCTGTTTGCGCTGTTCTACTGGCTGGCGGACTACGCCAAATGGTTCGGCGGCGTGGGCGTTGCCATGAGCGTTATCATGTGCCTGGCGCTGATCCGGCAGGATTCCACGGTGCCGGAGTTTAAGATCAGCTGGATGATCCTGTTTTCCGTTATGCCGGTGCAGGGCGGCATTTTGTACCTGCTGTGGGGCGATAAGCGCCCGGCGCTGGGCTTGCGCCACCGGCTGGAGCGCGCCGAGGACGCAATGGCCCCGGCGCGGAAGGACGACCCCGACGCCGCGGCGGCCTTGCAGCGGCAGGACCCCCGCGCCGCGCTGACGGCCCGCTACCTGCACGACTACGGCCCGATGCCGGTCTGCGGCGGCACGGCGGCGAAATATTACCCGGACGGGCAGAGCATGTTTGCCGATATGCTGCCCGCATTGCAGGGGGCACAGCACAGCATTTATGTGGAGAGCTTTATCATCGGCATGGGCGAGATGTGGGGGCAGATCCACGAGATTTTGCGCCGGAAGGCCGCGGCAGGGCTGGACGTGCGGGTCATCTACGACGACGCGGGCTGCCTGAGCCTGCTGCCCCACAACTACGCCGAGATGATGCGGGCCGACGGCATCCGGGCGTTCAGCTTCAACCGCTGCGTGCCGATGCTGAACCTGGTCATGAACAACCGCGACCACCGCAAGATCATGGTCATCGACGGACAGATCGCCTTTACGGGCGGTGTGAATCTGGCGGACGAGTATATCAATAAAATCGTGCGGTTCGGCTACTGGAAGGACAGCGGCGTCCGGCTGGATGGCCCCGGCGCAGCGAGCCTGGCAAACATCTTTTTGACGTTCTGGAAGGCAAAATACCCCGACGAGGACATGGACGCGGGCTGTGACCTGCCCGCCGCCGTGCCGGTGGAAACGGACTGTCTGGTGCAGCCCTTTGCCGACAGCCCGGTGGACCGCGAGGCCGTGGCGAAGAACGTGTATCTGGAGCTTATCAACCAGGCGCAGAAGCGGCTGTACATCTGCACGCCGTACCTGATTCTGGACAACGACCTGCTGTCCTGCCTGCGACTGGCGGCCAAGCGCGGCGTCGATGTGCGCATCTACACGCCCGGCGTGCCGGACAAGCCGACGATCTACCAGCTGACGCGGAGCTATTTCCCGCATTTGCTGCGGGCAGGCGTTAAAATTTACAGCTACACGCCGGGCTTTCTGCACGCCAAGACCTGGCTGGTGGATGACCGCATTGCCGCGGTGGGCACGGTGAATCTGGATTACCGCAGCCTGTACCTGCATTTTGAGAACAGCGTGCTGCTCTACGGCGGCGCAGTGCTGGACGATGTGCGGCGCGATCTGGCGGAGATCGAAAAGGAAAGTGCCGCGGTGACGCTGGCGGACTGCCGGACCGGATTTTTTGGCACGCTGTACAGCGCGGTGCTGCGGCTGGTGGCACCGTTGTGCTGAAGGCGGGAGGAGTCCCCGACGACACGGGGGCATCCGCTGACGCAAACGGGCACGGAGCGGTCAAGACCGCTCCCTACAAGGCACCCGTGTATGGCAGACCGTAGGGAGGGGTCTTGACCCCTCCGGGAAAGTGGACCGCTGACGCAAACGCCCCGGAAACAGGCGGCGGTGTAAGCTGGCGGGCGAGCAATGCTCGCCCCTACAAGAGTTTTTCGACAGTTTGAGCAATACGCAAAGCCCGTCCCGGGTCAGACCGGGGCGGGCTTTGTGGTTTCAGGAGGCGTATTCGCGCTCCAGCGTTTCTATAAAATGTACCGGGTCGATGATGCGCAGGCCGTCGGCGTTGGGGGCGGCGGTGTCCAGCAGGGTTTGCAGCGTTTCCTCGTTTGTCAGGGCAGGCGCGACCTGCCAGCCCAGCGCCATGACGCCGACGCAGTAGGGAATGCCCCAGCTCAAACCGCCCACCACATCATAGCGGTAGCCGCATCGGCCGGGGACGTATTCCTCGGCTACGGTGCGGTAGGCGCAGGGCAGGCCCAGGCAGAAGGGGCTTTTCCGGGCGGCCAGCATACCGGAGTCATTGGGCAGGCCGGTTTTGCAGGCGGCAGGGCTGTCCCGCCGGGTGAGGTCAAAGGTGGAGGTGCTCAAGGTGAGACGCGCGGAGCCCGCAGCGGCACCCTGCGCGGTCAGCACCAGAAGGCCCGCCGCCTCGGCCTCGGCGAGCGCGTCGCGCCAGAGGTCGGCGTTTTCAAACAGATCTCTGTCCCCGGGGGCGGCGGAGACTGACACGGCGCGGATCTTTTCTCCCTCCGGCAGGGTCTCGTTGATCTCGAGGATGTGCCGCAGGGCGTCGGCGAGGGGGCGGCTGTCGGCTGCACCGGGCGTGGCCATGTAATAGACCTGCACGCCCGGCGCGACGCCGACGGTCTGCCCCGCCAGAATGCTTGCCACGGCGGGGCCGTGCAGCGTGCCCTCGTTGAGGCCGCTGTCGATGCCCGTCTCACAGTAAGCGGCGATAGCGCCGGAGATTTCGGGGTGGTCGGTCAGCAGGGACTGGTCAATGATGGCGATCTTTACGCCCTGCCCCGTGATGCCGCGCGCCTGCAGGGAACGCACGCCGAGGCCGGGGTCCTTGCCCGCTTCCAGCAGGGCGGCGGTTTCGTCCTCGGCCCCCACAAGGACGGTGCGGTCATTGAAGGAGTAGGTGTCGAGATAGAGGCGGTTGTATTCGTCCGGCTGGTAGATCTGCTTTTGCTGAAAGCCAAACTCCAGCACGTAGGACAGGTCGTCGTAGGGGAGCGGGGTGGCCTGCGGCGCTGCCGTGGGGGCCGCGGTGGGCGAGGGTGCCGCAGTCGATGGGGCTGTGGCCGCCGGAACGGCAGTTTCGGCGGCGGTGCAGGCGGTCAGGGTTAGAGCCAGCAGGCAGGCGGCAAGGCGGGAAAGACGTTTCATGAAGGGACCCTCTCTTTATAAAAGAGTCAGGAGCCGCTGGGGCCGCGGGAGCTGACGCTTGGGGGCGGTGCGATAGCCCTTTTCGGTGAGCGCCGCCGCAAGCTGCGCGGCAGTGCGGGGCTTATCTCTGAGCAGGAGAGCCAGCGCAAGCCGATGACCCGTGAGGTAATAGGGGAGCAGACCCCTGCGGAGCCAGATGCCCTTTGGATGCTTCATGGCGGAACACTCCTTTTCTTTAATAGTACTGTCATCGTAGCATGGAGGGGCGGCGGGTGTCAAGCGGGAAAGCGGAAAAAGAAGCGGAAGTCCGGTTTTTGGGATTGCCAGGCGGGAATTTGCAAAAATATATTGACAACTATATGTTGTTGCATTAAGATGAGAGTAACCAACAATACCTGACAGGAGCGGCAACATATAAGGAGGACAGCGATGGACTATAAGGAAAAAGTGGAGTGGCTGGGTCGCTATCAGGCGTCTGTCAGCTGCCAGCACATGCTGGAAGAAGAAATCGAGGTGCTGCGCAGCGACGCCGAGCGGGTGACGGCCTGCATGAGCGGCATGCCCGGGCGCAGCGGCCCTAACGCGGACAGGCTGCCGCGGGCCGTAGAACGTATCGAAGAAGCGCAGAAAAGGCTGGAGCAGCAGCTGGAAAGCTGCATGGAAACGCGCGCGGAAATTATGTGCGGCATCATGACGGTGCGGGATAGGCCGGGGCAGGAGGTGCTGCGCCGCCGCTATGTGATGGGGCAGAATTTTTCGGAAATCGCGGAGGCGATGGGGGTAGTTCAGCGCCGGGCGTACCAGCTGCACCGGACGGCTGTGGAGGGGATGGCCGTGCCGAAGCGGGCGTGAAAAAGATTTCAGTAAATTTCCCGAAGATTTCGCAAAATTTCATTGTATTTCACAACCAACAGTGGTAATATGATACCATCGAAACTCGTGAGAGGAAGTGATTCCTCCCGCGGGTTTTTTTATACCCATTCGGGAAAAGGAGGGATGCCGTTGTGTGAGATCGACGCGGACCATGTGCTGGACGAGCTGGCCGAGATCGCCTTTGCCGTCCCCGGCGAGGAGGGCGGTCTGCCGGTCAAGGTGGCCGACAAGCTGCGCGCACTGGAAATGCTGTACAAGCATCTGGGCCTGGGCGACGGGGCGAAAACAGAGGGGGTGGTCATTGTGGACAGTGAAAGTTAGGAGAGAGGAGAGAGGAGAGAGGAGAGAGGCGCCAAGGTGGAAGTGCGGTTGAAGGAGAAGATGCCCGGCGTGTTCTGGCCCGTGCATCAGGCGATACGGCGCGGCGAGGTGACAGAGGTCGTGGCCAAGGGCGGGCGCGGGTCCGGTAAGTCGAGCTATCTTTCGATGGAGCTGGTCTGGCAGCTGCTGCGCCACCCGGACTGCCACGCCGTGGTGCTGCGCAAGGTCGGCGGCACGCTGCGCAACAGCGTGTACAACCAGATCGTATGGGCCATCGGGGAGCTGGGGTGCGCGGGGTATTTCCGCTGCACGGTCAGCCCGATGGAGTGTACCTATCTGCCCACCGGGCAGAAGATCTTATTCTTCGGGACGGACGACCCGGGCAAGCTCAAGAGCTTAAAGCTGCCGTTCGGCGCTGTGGGTATTTGTTGGTTTGAGGAGCTTGACCAGTTCGACGGCCCCGAGGAGGTGCGCAACGTCGAGCAGACCGTGCTGCGCGGCGGCAGCTGGACGCTGACGTTAAAGAGCTTCAACCCGCCGGCCATGGCCCGCAGCTGGGCCAACCGCTACGCGCTGGAGACCCGCCCCGGCAAGCTGGTGCACCATTCGACCTACCGCGATCTGCCGCGGGCCATGCTGGGCGAGCGGTTCTGGGCCGACGCCGAGCACCTGCAGCGGACGAACCCGGCGGCGTTCCGCCATGAGTACGGCGGCGAGGTCGTGGGCAGCGGCGCGGCGGTATTTGCCAATTTGCAGCTGCGGGCCGTGCCGGACGACGAGCTGGAACGGTATGACCGCGTCTACTACGGCGTGGACTGGGGCTGGTACCCAGACCCCTGGGCCTACAACGCCGCGGCCTACGATGCGGCGCGGCGGGTGCTGGTGATTTTTGACGAGCTGACGCGCAGCCGCACGCCGAACCGCGAGACGGCAGAGCTTTTGCTGGCGCGCGGCGCAGGCACGGACGGCCCGCTGACGGCGGATGCCGCCGAGCCGAAATCCTGCGCTGACTACCGCGCCGCCGGGCTGCCCTGCCGCGCGGCCCAGAAGGGCCCCGGCAGCGTGCGCGAGAGCATGAAGTGGCTGCAGGGGCTGGCGGCGATCATCATTGACCCGGTGCGCTGCCCGGCCACGGCGGCGGAGTTCAGTGAGTACGAGTACGAGCGCGACCCGCGGACGGGCGAGGTGCTGCCGGGCTACCCCGACGTGAACAACCACCACATTGACGCGGTGCGGTACGCGGTGGAGGGGGTGTGGAGAAGGAGAGGAAGCTAAAATGTGTTGCGCATGTAGGGGCCGCACATGTGCGGCCCGCAGCCTGGCGAAAACGGAAGTCTGCGGGAAGGCCGCGGGCCGGGCATGCCCGGCCCCTACCGCGTGGCAATGAAGAAAGGAGAGGATGATTTGCAATCCTATTTGGAACAGGCATTTGGGAAAAGTGACGTTACATCTGTCAAAATGCGGGCGGCGGTGCGGGAATGGTTTGATCTGTACTACGGCGTGCCGCGCGCGGGCGAGGATACCGCGCCCCGTGTGGCGGCGCTGATCGTCGGCAAGCTCTGCCGCACGGTCTTTGCCGAGTACGAGACCCGCCTGCCGCCCGAGGCACCGGACTCGCTGCGCCGCAGCCTGTCGGCGCTGAATGCGGCGGCCAAGACCGCGATGCAGTACGCGCTGGTGGGCGGAGAGTGTCTGCTGAAACCGGTGCCGCGGGACGGGGCGTTCGACTTTGCGGCCATCCGGCGCGACTGCTACGTGCCGCTGGCCCGCGACGCCCACGGCAGCCTTCTGGCCGTCGGCACGATGGAGCGGCACAGCGTCGATGGGCGGCAGTACGCCCTTTTGGAGCGCCGCACCGCGGGCGCGGACGGCCTGACCATCGAAACGCGGCTGTTTGAGCTGAACGGCCAGACATTGGGCCGCTGTGTGCCGCTTGCCACGCTGCCCGCCTGTGCGGAGCTGGTTCCGCAGCTTGTGCTGCCGGGGGTGCAGGGCGTCGGGCTGGCCGTGCTGAAAACGCCGCTGATGAACTGTGTGGACGGCAGCACCGACGCGGTCAGCATCTACGCCCCGGCGGCGGGGCTGCTGCACGCACTGGCCCGCTGCGAGGAGCAGCTGAACGCCGAATTTGCGAACGGTGCGTCCCGCGTTTTTGCGTCGGAGGACCTGCTGCGCCCCGATGCCCAGGGCCGCCGTGCGCTGCAGGACGATCTGTTTGTCGGCCTGCCGGACGACCCGGCCAATGTCGGCGTGACGGTCTACAGCCCGGCATTGCGGGAGGGCAGCTATCTGGCCCGCAAGCAGGATCTTCTGCGCGGGTGTGAGAGCCTGCTGGGCCTGCGCCGCGGCATTCTGAGCGAGGTCGATACCCCCGCCGAGCCGCGCACGGCGACGGAGATCACCGCAACGTCGGTGGACTACGACCTGACGATCCGCGACCTGCAGAGCGCGTGGACGGATGCGGTGCAGCAGGCCATGGCGCTGTGCAGTGCGCTGGGCGCGGTGTACGGGCTGGACGGTCTGCCGCAGACCGCAGCCCCGGCTATCGACTGGGGCGACGGTGTTTTGTATGACCGTGCGCGTATCTGGGCCGAGCAGCGTGAGCTGGTGGACGCGGGACTTCTGCGCCCCGAGCTGGCGCTGGCGTGGTATTTTGATTTGCCGCATGAGACCGAGGCGGAGCTGGCAGAGATTCGCCGCCGGTTTATGGGCGATGCAGGGCGGGCGCAATGAGCCTGCCGTGCAGTGCGGCGGGGGTGAGGTCACCCCGCCCTACGATGCTGCAGAAAGTGAGGTGAAACACAATGGAGAACGAGCAGAACAAGCCGATGCAGACCCCCGCGCCCTATGCTGCGGGGACCGGCAGCGTGCCGGTAGCGCTGGACCGCGACGCCTTTGCGCGGATGGGATACCGGGAGAGACTGGCGCTGAAGAAGGAGAACCCGGAGGTTTATAAAGAGTTGAGGAAGTGAGGGGCGGCATCTTGGCCCCCTCTGCGAAAGTAAAAACACAAAAAAGGAGAAACTATATGTCTGATTTCATCACGAAGCTGTCCGAACTGATCGACCCTGAGGTTATGGGGGATATGGTGTCCGCGCGCATCCCGAAGAAGCTGCGCGTGGCACCGTTTGCCAAAATTGACGATACGCTGCAGGGCGTGCCCGGCGATACCATCACCGTGCCTGCCTACACTTACATCGGCGACGCCTCCGACGTGGCCGAGGGCGGCGAGGTCGCCATTGAGAAGATGACGACCTCCACCCGCAAGGCCACCATCAAAAAGGCCATGAAGGGCATCGGCCTGACCGACGAGGCCGTGCTGTCCGGCTACGGCAACCCGGTGGGCGAGGCCAATACCCAGCTGGCGCAGGCCATTGCCGCCAAGGTCGACAATGACTGCATGGACGCTTTGCAGACCGCAAGCCTGATCTACGACGGCAGCCAGGCCCAGATCAGCTACAACGCCATCGTCGATGCCGTTGACTTGTTTGAGGAGGAGATGGGCTGCTCCGACAAGGTGCTGTTCATCCACCCGAAGCAGGTCACCCAGCTGCGCAAGAATCCCGACTTCCTGAGCGCTGACAAGTACACGCCCGGCGTCAGCCTGACCGGCGAGATCGGCATGATCGCGGGCTGCCGCCTTGTGCCCAGCAAGAAGGTCCCGCTGACCGAAGGCGTCTACGCCTGCCCCATCGTCAAGCTGGAGGCCGACCCCGAGGTCGATGACGAGATCCCGGCGCTGACCATCTACCGCAAGCGCGAGGTCAACATTGAGACCGAGCGCAAGCCCAAGACCCGCACCACCGAAATCACGGCGGACGAATTTTACGTCGCTGTGCTGTCCAATGAGGCTAAGGTCGTGCTGGCAAAGTTCAAGGCGTAAGGGGGCGTGCGCGTGCCGGATTATACCTTTTACGTAGAGGATTACCTGGGCGAGGACATCCCGGAGAAGGAGTTCCCCCGCTTCATCAGACGCGCCGGGGACGAGCTGCGCCGTATGCGGGAGATGTACGCCGTGGCCCCGCGCCAGGGGCTGGACCCGGAGTTGGCCGAGAGCATGGCGCTCTGCGCTGTGGCCGACGCAATGTACGAGTTCGCGCAGGAGGACGAAGCCCGGGGCATTGCGAAGGTGAGCGTCGGCAGCGTGAGCGAGACCTACACCGCGCCGCCCGAGCTGTGCTCCCGCACGCTGGCAGACCGGGCGGCGCATTTCCGCCACGAGGCGGGCTACTATCTGCGGATCGGGCGGTGGCTGCCCCATGAATAAGCTGTACCGCGATACCGTGACGCTCTACCACGCCGACGCGGCGGCGCAGACCGTGGTGCGCACAGTACTGCGGGGCGTCTGCTGGCAGCAGGGCCGCCGGGAGCTGCCCGACGCAGGCGGCACACGCCGGGGCACGGCGCTGCTGGTGGTCATCCCGGAGACGGCGGCCCGGTACGGCGCAGACTATACGCTGGCACCGGGGGACAGGCTGTTCCCCGGCGAGGGCCCGGCGCTGACCTGGGCCGACTGGCCGGGCTTTGTGCCTGCGGCGGTGGAGGGTGCGGCGCTGGTGCAGTACGTGCTGCCGATGCGGCTGCGCGGTAAACCGCACCATGTCGAGGCCGGTGCCTGGTGGAACGGAAGCGGAACGGGCGTGAGGAGCCTGACGAGGTGAGAATTTTTTTGGCTTCTCCCCCGGGGGAGAAGCTGCCGCCCGCAGGCGGCTGACGAGGGGCGAGCTTGCGAGCGCAGCTCCTCGGGGAAGGCTTTAGAGAAGGAGGCAAACCATGCTTACAAAAATGACGGCCTTTCTGGCCCGGGCCCCTGCCCTGCAGGGGCTTTCTTTGACGGTGGGGGACGTTGGCCCCGCGCCGTACACGGCAGGGCTGTGGTGCCGGGGCATCACGGTGTTGGACCGGCGGGAAAACCTGCTGGGCCGCGTGACACAGCGCTGCCGGGCGGAGTTCACGCTGCGGCTCTGCCTGCCGCGCACCGATGCCGACAACGCCGCGCGGCTGCTGGATCTGCAGACCTGGGCGGCAGCGGAGAGCGCCGCAGGCCGCGGGCCGGTGCTGGGCAACGCGGGGCGCGAGGTCCTGCGCGCCGAGCAGGGCCGTATGGAGCGCGCCGACGCGGGCGGCACGGCGGTCTACACCGTGCGTTTACAAGCGGAATACACACAAGTTTATACGGAGGAAACCACATGAAAATTGAACGCAAGTACATGGCCCACTACCTGAACGCCGCCTTTGGCAGCGGCGACGCCAGCTACACCCGCCTGGGCAGCGATCTGGAGGAATACTCCCCCGAGCTGACCGCGAACGTGGAGAAAAAGTCGAATATCGTCGGTGAGACGACGGTTACGATCAACGGCTACCAGAAACAGGGTGAGGTCAGCCCCTACTACGCCGAGCCGGGCGACCCGCTGTTTGAGCGTCTGCAGGCCATCATCGACGGCGATCTGGTGCTGGATGACCTGAAAACCGACATCGTCGAGGTCAAGCTCTGGGACAAGGATACGGCGGGGGCGTACCCCGCAGTGCGCGAGGAATGCTACATCGAGGTCGTCAGCTACGGCGGCGACACCACCGGCTACCAGATCCCGTTCAACGTGCATTACACCGGCGTCAAGACGAAGGGCACGTTTGACCCGGCAGCCAAGAAGTTTACGCAGGCGTGACAGGCAAAAGAGCGGCTGCCGGAAGGCTGCCCCTCATCCGGCGCTGCGGCGCCACCTTCAGTCTACGCGCTAAAAGCCGCCTTCGGCGGTTGCGCTCCGACACGCGCTTGCGAGCGCAGCCCCTCGGGGAAGGCTTTGAAGAAAGGAGATACGATGGAGCTGAACATTGACACCGGCGTGGAGGAATTCCGCGTCAACGGGCGCGGGGTGCTGCGCTTTAACCCGGCAGACCCGAACCTCTACCACCGCTTTTTTGCGGCGGGGGCAGAGCTTGACGGCTACGACGCCGCGCTGACAAAGGCGCTGGCGGCGCTGGACGGCGACGAGCAGCAGCGCGCCGCGGCGGGGCTGGCCCTGCTGAACGAGTACGACGGCAAGATCAAGAAGCTGCTGACCGGCATCTTTGGCGCGGAGAACGACTTTGACGCGATCCTGGGCGGGGTGAACCTGGCGGGCGTCGGGGCCAACGGCAAGCGTGTGGTGCAGAACCTTTTGGAGGCGCTGACGCCGATCCTGCGCGAGGGCGCCAAGCGCCGCCTGACCGCTGCCGCCGATGCCGCCGCAGCCCGGGCCGATGCCGCCCGCGCCGAGCGGGGCGCGGTATGACCGGGGCGTGGGGACTGCCGATGCAGGCAGAGCTGGGCGGCGTGCGGTATGCCATCCGCAGCGATTACCGCGACGTGCTGGAGCTGCTGCGCTGGCTGAACGGCCAGGCAGACCCGGCGCTGGACCAGAGCGAGCGCTGGTACGTGGCCATGCGGCTGTTCTACCCGGAGTTTGCCGCACTGCCGCAGCCGCTTTGGCCCGATGCCACGCAGTTTTTGACGGAGTTTTTGGCGGCGGGCCGCCGCGAGCAGCCCCGCCCCGGCCCCGCGCTGATGGACTGGCAGCAGGACGCACCGCTGATCGCCGCGGGCATCAGCAAGGCCGCGGGGCAGGATGTGCGCACGCTGCCCTACCTGCACTGGTGGAGCTTTCTGGCGTGGTTCGATGCCATCGGCGAGGGGAGCTTTGCGACGGTGGTGGCTATCCGTGATAAGCTGCGCCGCGGCAAGCGGCTGGAAAACTGGGAGCTGGACTATTACCGCACCCACCGCGCCGTGGTGGAGCTGCGAGGTGTGGAGAGCGCCGAGGAACAGGCGGAGAAAAGGCGGCTGCTGGAATTGCTGGGGGGATGAGAAATGCAGGAGATAACCTTTGACGAGCTGTCAACGCTGAAGCAGCCCTCGGCGTCCCTGCGCACGGCGCTGGATAAAATTTCTGCGGCGCTGGGGAGCGTGGGCGACGCCGGGCAGCAGGTGCGCAGCGTTGTGGACGAGCTGCGCGTGTCGCTGCGGGCTGCGGCGGCACAGAGCGTGAAATCGGCCCGCAGTCTGGCAAAATTTGACGAGATCAACCGCCTGTCCGCCCCGGCGGAGGACAAAACGGCGGCGCCGGAAAAGCAGAAAAAGGCCGCCGAGGCCGCGGCGAAGGCCGAGAAGGCCGCAAGATCCACCACCGGCACCGCGGCACGCCGCAGCGGTACAGCGGGCAGCGACCTGAGCGGCCTGACGGCAGTCTGGCAGAGCGTGCTGGAGAGCCTGCGCGGTGCGTGGGCGGATTTCTGGGCGTACCTGCAGGAATTTTTTGCACCGTTCGCCGTGGCGTGGCAGACGGTTTGGCAGGGGCTTTCCGCGGCGGCAGCCGGCGTATGGGAGCAGCTCTGCGCGGCGCTCTCTACGGTGGTCCAGCCCGCGCTGGCGCTGCTGGACACGGTCTGGCAGGGGCTTTGGGCGGGCATGGAGCAGGCGTGGGCCGCCTACGGCCAGCCGATTCTGGACGGCCTTGCGCAGGGGTGGCAGAACGTTGTCGGCATCGTTTCGGCGCTGTGGAGCGAGGTGCTGCAGCCTGTGCTGGTGCAGCTGTTTGACCTGCTGGGTGCGCTCTGGACCGCGCACCTGCAGCCGCTCTGGAACGAGCTGACGGCGTGCCTCGGCGCGGTGACAACGCTGCTGCTGACGCTGTGGAACACCGTGCTGGCACCGTTTGTGCAGTGGCTCATCACGGCGCTGGCCCCCGTGGCCGTGCAGGTGTTTGCGGCGCTGGGCACGGCGGTGACCGGTGCGGCGGGTATCATTGCGGACGGCATCACGATTGCGCTGGCGGTGCTGCGCGGTATGGCCGACTTTTTGACCGCCGTGCTGCGGGGCGAGTGGGACGCTGCCTGGGCTGCGATGGCCGCGACGGTCTCTACCGTGTGGGGGCGCATCGTCTCCATTGTGCAGACGGCGGTCTCCACGGTGCTGGGCGTTGTGCGCAGCATGGTCGCGGCCATTGCGGCGGCCATCAACGGGCTGCTGTCGGCCATCGGACATGCCAAAAGCATGGCGGGCAGTGTGCTGGGCGGCGCGGGCAAGCTGGTCAGCAGCCAAAGTGCGCTGCCCGGGCTGGGCTACGCGGCGTCGGTGCCGGTCCCGGCGCTGGCGCAGGGGGCGGTCATCCCGCCGAACCGGCAGTTTTTGGCGATGCTCGGTGACCAGACAACCGGCACGAACGTGGAAGCGCCGCTGGCGACCATCAAGCAGGCCATGGCGGAGACGCTGGCCGGCTGGCAGGGCAGCGCGGACGGCCAGCCCATCAACATTTACATCGGCGAGGAGCTGCTGGACAGCGTCATCGCCAACAGCCAGAATCGCCGCGCCCTGCGCAGCGGCGGGAGGTGAAGCGTGGAAATTCTGAACATTGACGGCACGGCGCTGCCCGCGCCGAGTGCGTACAAGGTGCAGCTCTCCGATCTGGACAGCAGCGGCACGGGCCGCACCGAGGACGGCGTTCTTGTGCGGGAGCGGGTGCGCGGCGGCGTGGCAAAGATCAGCGCCGGCTGGGCGGCGCTCTCGACGGCGGACTGCGCCAAGGTGCTGAACGCCACAGCCCCGGACAGCATGACCGTGCAGTATTTTTTTGGCGGCGTGCGCACGGCGAAGATGTACGCCGGGGACCGCACCGCCGACCTGAAGGCCGCCCGCGACGGGCAGGCCGTGTGGGAGGTGGCGGTGAATCTGATCGAGTTTTAATGCAGAATTTTGCAGGTGGTAGGGGCCGGACATGTCCGGCCCGCGGCCTTACCGCAACAGGCCGTCTGTGGGACAGCTGCGGGCGGGGCATGCCCCGCCCCTACGATGTGAAGGAAACGAGGTGAGTGACAATTTATTCCGTATCGGATGCCTACAAAACCGCGATCCGCGCGCGGACGCGGACCGACCGGGTGACGGGCACGCTGACGCTGACAAACGGCACGGTGCTGAATCTGGACGCGGCAGACCTCATGAGCGGGTCGCTGACGCTGGACAACCAGTGCGTCACGGGGGAGGAGCTGGCCTTTGGCTGCGCCTACCTCGGCCAGGCGGCGCTCAACCTGCGCACCGACCTGAGCCGCTATGCATTTTACGGCGCAAAGCTCGTGCTGCACTACGGCCTGCAGCTGCCCGGCGGGCGGTGGGAGACCGTGCCGCTTGGCGTTTACACGGTGGCCGAGGCCGAGCGGCGCGCACTGTATGTGAGCATCAAGGCCTATGACAACATTCTGGCCTTGCAGCAAAAATACGATGGTACGACGATGCAGGGCACGGCCTATGCGTTGCTGGGGCAGATTGCGGCGGCCTGCGGGCTGACGCTGGGCCAGACTGAGGCCGAGATCGGCGCGCTGAACCCGAACGCTGCCCTCGTCTGCCAGCTGAGCGGCGCGGATGGCCTGTCTACCTGGCGGGAGTGCGCCGCCGCTGTGGCACAGCTGGTGGGCGGCTTTGCGGCAGCGGACCGCGCGGGGCGGCTGGTGCTGCGCACCTTTGCCGAAAAGCCCTGTGCCGCGCTGACCGCGGCGGCGCGCAGCGAGGCGGCGGTCTCGGATTTTGCCTGCCACTACGCGGCGCTGAGCATCGAGACCGACGACGGCAGCTTTGCCGCGGGCCGCAGCCAGGATACCGGCCTGACGATGCGCATTTCCAACATGACGCTGGCCGAAAAGGGCCTGCCCGCCACACGGCAGCAGATCACCGACAACCTGTTTGCGGCGCTGCAAAGGCTGGACTACGTCCCGGCCACCGTGACGATGCCCGGCGACCCGGCGTTTGAGCCGGGGGACCGCGTGGCGCTGCCGATGGAGGACGGCACTGCGCCCGAGATGCTCGTGACGCATTTCGTCTGGCGCTACCGCGGGCGGCAGACCTTAAAGGGTGTGGGCCGCAACCCTTACTTAGGCGGCACAACGGACGGCGCGACGGAAAAAGCGCTGCGCCGCTTACAGAACAGCGCCGAGAGCAAGCGAATCGTGTATTACAGCTTCACGAACCCGGCGGAGCTGGCGGTGCAGACCGTGGAGACGCCCGCCGTGGCAATTGCCTTCACGGCGGTGGAGGAGACGAGCGCTATGTTCCTGGCGCAGCTGCTGCTGGACGCAGCGCCCGACACCGGCAAGGTACTGACGCTGACCGTGCGGTACTATATAAACGACGTGCCGGTGGAAAATTTTGCGCCACAGCAGCGGCTGGAGACGGGCGCACACACGCTGGCGCTGTTCTACCCGTTTGCGTTGGTGGAGGCCGGGACGGTCACGCGGCTGTCGGTGCGGCTGGTCTGCGCGGGCGGCACGGTGAAGATCGCGCCCTACGGCATCAAGGCCACCGTGACCGGGCAGGGCATGGCAAGCGAGACGCCGTGGGACGGCACGCTGGAATGTGAGGAGACACTGCTGCCGATTGCAATAAAAGCACGCAGCATCAATGTATAAAACGAAGGGAGCGGATGCAATGACCCTGCACGGTCATACGCGCATTGAACTGACCGATGTGCACACCGGCGCGGTGGAGGTGGTGGAGAGCGATAATCTTATCACCAACGCAGTGTCGGACATTTTTAACGGCTACGGCGGCAGCCTGAACAAGGCCATGCTGCTGTGGCGCGGCGACCAGGGGTACACGAATGCCCCGAAGGATCTGGTGACGATGTTTTACGGCGGCCTGCTGCTGTACGACACGCCGCTGGGCAGCGACCCGGCCACAGTGTTTGCCCCGGCGGGCGCGGGCGTTGTGGGCACGGCGATGGCCGGGCAGGTCAACGCGACCAAAAACACGGTGCGCGGCAGCGCCAACCTGACCGAGACGAAGATCGACCCGTGGAGCGGCGTCGTGACCTACGTCTATGAGTTCGCGACGAGCCAGGCCAACGGCGTCATCGGCTCGGTCTGCCTGACCCACCCGATGGGTGCGTACTACTCTGAGATGATCGACGCGCCGGACGCGGCTGCCTGCAACGCGGACCGGCTCGGCTTTGGCGGGGCGCTGGGCGGTGACCAGCTGCTGACGGGCCTTTTGGCCAAAACGACCTACCCCACCGACGAGAAGGGCGTGCTGCTCTACGCCGACCCCGAGGCGGACGAGGCCGTGGCCGGGTATCTGAACGCCGACGAGGGCGTGCTGGAGCTGCGGCATCATGCGCTGGGGCTGAAAACGCTGGACCTGTTCCGCCGCGACCCCACCGGCCTGTGGGACAGCCTGCGGAGCACCGACACGCTGAATGTAGGGGACTTTTTGCAGGTGGATTCCTCCGCTGGGGAGGACTACTGCCGCATCTGCTTTGACGCGGAGGCGGATAAAATCTATCTGGTGTCTGCGCCGGAGGTTGACTACATTGACGCAATGGGCGTTGTAAAAATACGTGAATACGACAGAAAAACGCTGGCGGCAAAGGACTACACCGTGCCGAACAACACCGGCGTTGATCTGCAGTCCTTCATCAGCGAGAACCGCGGCACGCCGCTGAACGGCACGGTCTACGGCGGCAGCCTTTACATGGTCCAGGACCAGGCTGAGCAGATCTATCGCTTTCCGCTGGCTGACCCCACCGATGTGCAGGCCGTGACGATGCACGGCGACGACATGGCCTACCTGTCCGACGCCCACGACGGGCGGCTGTACTGCTACTACCGCACCCGCGCCGTGGTGCTGAACACCGGGAAGAACGAGCTGTTCTCCTGCGAGGCGGCGGGCTACGACAACACGACGTCGGGCTTTTCCACAACAGCGCCGGTGCTGGGCGAGCCGCTGACGCCGCTGCGCCGCTACTACGGCGACAGCCGCATCCGTACCGAGCGTGTGCTGCGGGCAAACTATCTGGCGACGATCAACGACCTGCCGAAGTCGGTGGAAAAGACCGCCGACAAGACGATGAAGGTCATCTACACCCTGCGCAGAGGAGGCTGAGGATGCAGCAGACAGGAATTTTTGCGGGCCGCACCGAGGTGCGCTGCCCCTACGCCCGCTGGGGCTGGACCCGCGGCGGGGGCAAGGTCTGGCACGGCGGGCTTGACCTGGCCGGGCTGGACGACGCGACGATCCGAATGCCCTACTATAAAGGCAAGCGCATCACGGGCCGCGTGACCCGGGCGCGTATCGTCACGGACAGGCGCGACAAGACCTGGGAGTGGGGCTATTATGTCTGTGTTCAGCTAGACCGCGGGCAGACGCCCGACGCCGTGAACTTTTTGTATTTTGCCCACTGTGCGTCGCTTCTGGTCAAGGCCGGGCAGCGCGTGGCGAGCGGAGACGCGCTGGCTGTCATGGGCAATACCGGCAATGCGGCGCTGGCCGACCCGCCGTACAGGCACTGCCACCTGGAGGTGCGCGCCGCAGCGGGCGGCGTCGGGCTGAACCCGACGGTGTATGCGGGGTGCGAGAACGCTGTCGGTGTGTACGGCGCAGCGGGACGGATGCAGGTCATCACGGTGGGGCCGGTCACCCAGGGCGATGCGGACGCGGTTTTGGAAGTCTGCCGGGCCCGCGGGCTGGTAAATGCCGGACTGTACAGAAGCGAATGGAGGGATGCTTAATGGAAAAACGAAATCTGTTTGTCAGCGGCAAGGCCGTTGTGGCGGCGGTGTGCGGGGCGTTCACGGCAGCGTTCGGCTGGCTGGGCTGGCTTGTTGTGGCGTGGGCCGCCTGCATGGCGCTGGACTGGGTCAGCGGCAGCGCCGCCGCGGCCAGCAGGGGCGCGTGGTCGAGCGCTGCCGCCCGGGCCGGCATCTGGCACAAGGCCGGGATGGTGGTCGTTGTGCTGGTGTGCGCCCTGACCGACGCCGTGCTGGCGGTGGCCGTTGCCAACCTGCCCGGGCTGGGCCTTGAGGTGAACGGCGTGGTGCTGCCGGTGGTGCTGGTGTGGTACATTTTTACCGAGCTCGGTTCCATTGCCGAGAACGCCGCCGCCATGGGCGCACCCGTGCCCGGGTGGCTGGTAAGGATCTTGGCGCAGGGGAAGGAGGGGGCAGAAAAGTGAGGGGTGCAGCGGGGTGAGGTCACCCCGCCCTACGTACAGCTTTCAAGTGGGATCGTAGGGCGGCCAGCCCTCTGGCCGCCGCGGAGGGGTCAAGACCCCTCCCTACAAAGCAAACCGTAAAAGGGGCGGCAACGCGAGCCGGAGGGGCTTTGCCCGTGAATGGGCGGCAGCTTTGCCTTCCCCCAAGTGGGGGAAGGTGGCCCCGCAGGGCCGGATGAGGGATGAGCTTGCGAAAAGCAGAGCGCGAACGGGAAATCACCGCAGGGCTGCCCCTCATCCGCCCTCGGGCGGGCCTCGGGCACCTTCCCCCAAGGGGGAAGGCTGACAACGTGAACCTGCGAGTCAGTAAAAAAGAAGGGGTATCTGCCGCATGAACGGCAGATACCCCTTTTTTATTTTGCTTACAGGTAATTTTTCAGGTCGCTCTTGTTCGTGGCGCAGCGCTCGGCGGCCTCGCGGGTGATGCGGCCTGTGCTGACAAGGCGGGCCAGGTCGGCGTTCAGGCTGTGCATACCAAGGGCCGCGCCGGATTGCAGGATGCTCGGGATCTGGTAGCACTTGCCCTCGCGGATCAGGTTTGCGACGGCGTCGGTGCCCACCAGAATCTCCGTGGCGGCGCAGCGGCCCTTGCCGACGGCCAGCGGCAGCAGCTGCTGGGTGATGACGCCGCGCAGCACGGCGGCCAGCTGGCCGCGGATCTGGTTCTGCGCACCGGCAGGGCAGACGTCGATGATGCGGTCAATCGTCTGCGCCGCGCCGATGGTGTGCAGCGTGCTCATGACAAGGTGTCCGGTCTCGGCAGCCGTGACGGCAGCGGAAATCGTCTCATAGTCGCGCATCTCGCCGACGAGGATGACGTCGGGGTCCTCACGCAGGGCGCTGCGCAGCGCCGAAGCGAAGCTGCGCACATCGGCGCCGACCTCGCGCTGGTGGATCAGCGAGCAGCGGCCCTGATAGACGTACTCGATGGGGTCCTCAATCGTGATGATGTGGTCGCTGCGCGTCTTATTGATGTGGTCGATCATGGCGGCCAGCGTGGTGGATTTGCCGCTGCCCGTGGGGCCGGTGACCAGGATCAGGCCGCGCGGCTCGTCGGCCAGCTTTGTCAGAACGGGCGGCATGGCCAGCTCCTCCAAGGTCGGGATAGAGTCGTTCAGCAGGCGCAGTGTGGCCGCGGCCCTGCCCTGCTGGTAAAAGACGTTCACACGGCTGCGGGTACCGTCGGGCGCGACAAGCGCAAAGTCTGCGTCGATGCGCTCCGATGTGATGGCCTCGCGGTGGGCCTCGTCCATCAGGCTCAAAATCAGTGAGCGCGTCTCTGCCGCCGAAAGCTGGACCGGTGCCTCCGCCAGATGCCCGTCGATGCGGAACATCAGCGGCAGCCCCTCGGAGATATGAATATCGCTGGCCTTGTTGTTCCGCGCCAGCGCGGTGAGCTCATGGATCTGCATGGTGTACCTCGTTTTTCAGAAAAGAGGGTGGTGGCGGAAGGCTCTCTCCCCCAGTCGCTTCGCGACAGCCCCCTCGCAGAGGGGGCCAAGTCGCCTTGCCTCCCTCTGCGAGGGAGGTGGCGAGCCTGCGAGCCGGAGGGAGAGAACCCTGCGGTCAGCTGCTGTTTTCCTGTTTACTCCTCATAGAACGTGATCTTCAGCAACTCCTCGGGGGTGGTTTCGCCCTCGCGGACGAGCTGCAGGGCGGCCTCGCGCAGGCTCGTCATGCCCTGGCTGCGGCGGGCGGCCTCGGTCAGCTGCGCCTGCGTTGCCCCGGCAGAAATCAGTTCGCGCAGCTCACGGTTGATGATGACCAGCTCGTGGATGGCGATACGCCCGCGGTAGCCCGTGCCGTTGCACTGGGTACAGCCCGTGCCGCGGCGGACAAACGGGATGTCAGGCCCTAAATAGGTGCGCTCCTCCGCCGTGACCGGCATCTGCTTGGCGCAGTGCGGGCAGACGCGGCGCATCAGACGTTGAGCCACGAGGCCCGCGACGGAGTTTGCGACCATGTACCGCTCGACACCCATATCCTCCAAACGGACAATGGACGACAGTGCGTCGTTTGTGTGCAGCGTTGAGAAAACCATGTGGCCCGTGATGGCCGCACGCACCGAGATGGACGCTGTCTCGGCGTCGCGCGTCTCACCGACCATGATGACGTCGGGGTCCTGGCGCAGCAGGGCGCGCAGACCGCTCTCAAACGTCAGGCCGGCAATGTTGTTGACCTGCGTCTGGTTGATGCGGGCCAGGTTGCGCTCCACGGGGTCCTCGATCGTCGAGACGTTGACCTGCCGCTCGGCAATCGTCTGCAGGACCATGTACAGCGTCGTCGTTTTGCCGGAGCCTGTCGGTCCGGTCAGGTAGACGATGCCGTTCGGGCGGTTCAGCAACGGCAGAAAGCGCTTGTAGGTCTCGTCGTTCATGCCGAAATGGCTGGCATTTTTGATGTAAGTGTTGCTGGACAGAATACGCAGAACGGCCTTCTCGCCAAAGACCGTCGGCAGGATCGAAACACGGACGTTGACGTCGGGGCCGGTCTCGAGGCGTGCGCGGAAGTGGCCGTCCTGCGGGATGCGGTGCTCGGCAATGTCAAGGTTCGACATGATTTTGATACGCGCGATCAGTGGCTGGTGCAAAGCACGCTGCAGCGTCACATAGTCGATAATGACGCCGTCGATGCGCATACGGACCTTCGTCTCGCCCTCGAACGGCTCGATGTGAATATCCGACGCCGTCGTCGTGACGGCACGCTGCACGAGGCTGTTCAGCAGACGGATGATGGGCGCGTCGAGATCGCCGCCCTCGGCAGTCATGTCGATGGCCAGATCCTCGGTCTGGGCGGCGGCCATGTCGCTGTCGTTGGCGGTGCGGGCCGCCTTGCGTGCGCTGACCTCGGCGTAATAGTAGCGGATGGCGCGGCGCAGCGGCTCCAGCTCGGCCAGCACGATCTCCGGTTCGAGGCCGGTCAGCTGGCGGATGTCCTCAAGGGCGTAGTAGTTCAGCGGGTCGTTGGCGGCAATCGTCAGCGCGCGCGGACTCTGCGCAATCGGCAGCATATCGTACTTCTGCGCAAGCTCCTGCGGGACCTTCTCAACGGCGGTCACATCGACGTTGGTGTGCTCGATGTCGATCATTTTAAGCTGGAGGCGCTGGGCCAGTGCCTCCAGGACCTGACGCTCATTGACGTAGCCAAGCTCCTGCAAAGCCTGGCCGACGCGCAGGTCGCGGTGCTCTTTCTGGTAGGCAAGGGCGGTGTTCAGCTGGTCGGGCGTGATATAGCCGAACTCGATCAGAACGTCGCCGAGGCGGATGTTTTTCACGGCTGTACGCCTCCTTTGTCACAGAGGATCACGTTCAGGGATACATTGAACGCCGTGGCCGTCACGGCGCTGCCGTCGGTGTCGGCGAAGCTGCGGGTATCAATGGAGAAGGATACAAGCTGTACGGACGGGTAGTTCGCGGCCATGTCGTCCAGCATCGAAAGAAAATCACTGTCCTCGCCCGTGCAGCAGAAGCTGATCGCCACGCTGCGGTAATAGCCCGGCTGGTCATAGTCCAAGATGAGGTCGGAGGCTAAGATCTGCTGCAAAATGGCGTTGCCCTGGGCCGTCGTGTCGGCAGTGTCGGCGGTGATGCTGTCGTCGTCACCGGCAAAGGCGGACGCGGCTGCGCTGGGGGCAGCGCTCTGTCCGGCGTTCTCACTGGCGGTATAATAGGTAAGGCTCTGGGTCACGGGCTCGCCGATGGTCAGCGAGTCGGGCTGTAAATTGTGGTTCAGCTCCAGGCTTGTCACCAGCGTGTCCAGCTCGTCACTGCTCAGCAGGCTGTAGTAGCTGGCGTTGGCGGTCTGCAGTTCGCCCCAGTTGTTGTTTTTCTCGGCGGCGTAGGTCCCGGCCAGCATGATCGCATCCTGCATGGAGGTCTGGGCGTCCTGCGCCTCGCGCAGATCGGCGTCGGCCTGCTGGTGGTTCTCAATGCCCGGAATCAGCAGGAACCGGACAAAAAGCACAACGAACGCCAGCATCAGAACGACGTACAGCAGAATTTTATCGCGCTTTGTCATTGGTGCAATTTCCATAGCGCCCTCCTTTACTGCTGCGGCGCTGCCAGCACACAGCGCAGATCGATGGAATAGCCGTCGTCATCGGCTTTGTAGCCGGTGTAGCTGACGGTGGAAAACACCCCGCAGTTCTGCAGGGAACGGATGTAGGCCGGAATGTCGATGACCTGGGAGGAGTTCGCGTTAAAGAGCAGCTCGCCCGTCGATGCGTTGTAGTCGGTGAACTGGATCGTGATGCCGGACCCGCCGGCAGCCTCGACGCGGTGCAGCAGACTGCTGGTCACGTCGGGGTAGCTGTTCAGCAGCTCGGTCATCCCGTCGGAATAGTCGGTCAGCGAGCGGAACTGCGCCGCAGACTCGGAATCCTGCGTTGCGGCGCGGTATGGCTCGGTATTGTCGCTGCACCAGTTCAGGATGTCCTCCCGCTGGCTTTTCAGCATAGAGGTGTGCAGCGTCAGCACACCCCAGCCCAGCATGGAGACAGCCACGACAGCAAGGCCGGGCACCAGCGTCCGCAGGCCCTGGCTGCGGGACTCCGACTTGGCCGCACCGGCGGCCTTCTGCCAGCGCAGATAAAAGTTGTTCTGTTTCATAGCCATAATGATAAGCCCCCGGGGCAAGTATTTGCAGGTAAAAATCAGCGTGCGATCAGGTTGCCCGCCGCGTAGAGCACATCGGCCAGCGCGGTGCCGGACGGCAGCCTGACGGTGGGTGAATCCGGGAAGCGGGCCACCTGCAGGCCCAGCGCCTCACAGCCCGGGCGGCAGACCGCAAGGTCGTCCGCCGTGGAGCCGGCAAAGCAGACCGTCTCAATGCGGTGCTCGCTCTTGCTGGTCGTGTGGAACTGGATCAGGCCCGAGAGCTTCTGCGCGATCTCGGTGCCGGACTCCGCCGAGCCGCGCGGGTTGAACAGGCGGCTGCGGGTCGAGTAGGTGTACTGCCCCTGCACAAACAGGCAGGCAGAGATCGTGTCATCGTCAAATTGCAGCAGCACGAAGGTTTTCTGCTGCAAATCGGGGATCGTGCGCACGGCCTTGATCGGCGCGGCCAGCCCTAAGTCGATGCTGTACAGCTTGAAGCCGACGGCCTTGGCCAGCGCGACGTACCCGGCAATGACGCTCTGCTCCACGCGGGTGGCCAGCACGGTATCCACGCGGGTCCTGGCATCGCGGGAGAGCAGCATGTAGTCGTCCAGCGGAGCCCTGACCTCGGCGCCGCCGCTGGCAAGCTCATGGGAGAGCACGGCCATCCGCTTTTTCTCGCTCATGGCGGGCAGCGTCAGGATGCGGTGCATGAACTGGCTGCCGCCTGCAATCAGCGCCACGCGGTTCATCGGCAGCTTGTTGGCGTTGAAAAACTCTTTGAGCGCGGCGGTCAGGTCCGCCTCGTTTGTGATGACGCCGTTGATCAGGCAGCCCTCGGGCAGCTCGGTCTGGGCGGCGGCGAGAACGCGCGCCCCGCTGCCCGTGGGCGTGCCGACGGCGGCATACACCGTGCGGCTGCACAGATATAAAGAGGTAAGAAGTGCCATGGTGGGCCTCCCGGAATAGAATTTAGATCGCGCCGCTCGACGCGCCGATGGTGCCGTAGGACTGGTAGATGGGCACGATGACCGCGGCTACGACGCCGCCGACCACGAGACCCATAACAACGATCATAACGGGCTCCAGCAGCGTGACAAGGCGCTTGGTCGCCATCTCGGCCTCATAGTCGAGCGTCTCGCTGATGGTCGCCAGCAGGCTGTCCAGCTTGCCGGTCTCCTCGCCGACAGCGACGGAGGAGGAGAGCTTCACTTCAAAACCGTCGATGCCCGCAATCGCCTCCGACAGGCTGTGGCCTGCGCGGATGCTGTCCAGCGCGTCACCGAACTGGCTCTCGATCCAGCGGTTGCCGATGGCGTCGCGTGCCGCGGCCAGTGTCGTGATGATGGGCACGCCGCTGCCGTACAGGTTGGACAGCGTGCTGGCAAAACGCGCCGTGCAGATCTTACGGTTCAGCACGCCGACCACCGGCGCGTGCAGGATGAAGCGGTCCCACTGGCGGCGGACCTTCGGCTGCGCCAGCAGGAGCTTGCCGCCAAAGACGATGAGCGCCGCCGCGACGAGCAGCACCGGCCAGTTGGCACCGACAAAGTCGCTGACGTCAAACAGCAGCTGGGTCAGGAACGGCAGGGTCTCCATCTGGTCAAACATCGGTTTGAACTGCGGCAGAACAAAGGTCATCAAAATCGCAATAACGCCGACGATCAGCACGGACAGGATAATGGGGTACATCATGCTGTTGCCGACCTGCTGGTTCATCTTGTGCTCACGCTCATAGTAGGTCGCCATGCGGGCGCAGGCGTGGTCGATGCTGCCGGTGCCCTCGGCGCTGCGGATCATGGCCAGCAGCAGGGTGGGGAACGCGGGTGCGCAGGACTCCATCGCATCGGACAGCGGCACGCCCTTGCGCAGCTCGCTCAGGATGGCCTCGTACAGGGCCTTCTGGCGGACGTCGATGGTGCGCTCGTCCGCCATGATGCGGAACGCACGCACCAGCGGCACACCGGCGGTCAGCAGGGTGCCCAGGTTGCGGCAGAAATCCGCCAGCACGGCGGTTTTCAGCGGGCGGAACGTCGCGTGGGCCTTCTGGGCCTCCTGCGCGTCGGTCATGTACAGGCCGTCATTGCGCAGCTTGGCGTAGAGCGCCTCCTCGCTGGGGGCCTCAAGCAGTCCGCGGACGGTCTTGCCCTTCTCATTGGTGGCAGTATAACGAAAACGTGGCATGAGGGAGATTCCTCCGAAAACAGGTTAAAAACTTTCAGATTGTCGAAAAACTCTTGTAGGGGCGAGCATTGCTCGCCCGCGCCCGTTTGCTTTGTAAGACAACTGTCCCGGAAAAAGCGCTGCTGCGGTAAGTTGACGGGCGACCAATGGTCGCCCCTACACACGCAATAAGGCAAGAATGCAATTTTTTGACGGTCTGAACTTCACAAAAACGCGCAGTACCATTCCAAAACGGGCCCGCCAAACAGCATCGCGATCACGATGCCCGCACACAGAAACGGGCCGAAGGCGAAGTGGTCCTTCTTCCCTGCCTTTTTGGAGGCCAGCAGGTATATGCCGTATATACCGCCAAAAACAATGCCGAAAAACATCGCCAGCAGCGTATTCTGCCAGCCCAGGAACAGCCCGGCGGCTGCCATCAGCTTGATGTCGCCGCCGCCGAACGCGCCGTCGATGACAAGGCAGAGCAGAAACATCGGCACACTGACGCAGAGCGCACCGATGATGTGCGGCAGCCAGTCGGCAGGGGAGAGCAGCACGCTCACCGCGCCGCAGACCGCCAGCGCCAGATTCAGCCGGTCCGGGATGGTCTGCGTCTCGGTATCAATGAGCGAAACGCTCAGCAAGATCCCGCAGACCGCCAGCGCCAGCAGCGCGGCCCAGCGCATGCCGAACAGCCCGCCCGGCAAGGCGTAGGCAGCGCCGTACCGCCAAGTGCAGCCCAGCGCCAGCACGCCGCCCAGAAGCTCCACCAGCAGGTACCGCGCCGGAATGTGCGCACCGCAGTGGCGGCACCGCCCGCGCAAGAATAACCAGCTGAACACAGGCACTAAGTCCGGCGCACCCAGCGTGTGGCCGCACTGCGGGCATACGCTGCGGCCCTTCAGCGGGTCCATGCCCCGCGGCAGCCGCCACGCGACGACGTTCATAAAGCTGAACAGCGCCGCGCCCAGCAGAAAACGAATGAGTCCCAACAGAAGCTCAAGCAGCAGCATGGCCCACCCCCGCACCGTATTGCAGCCGGTCCTCCGCGCGGAAAACGCGGTAACCGCCGTCGGCATCATAGATGGCGTACATGCCGTTCTCCTGATACAGGAGCCGCTGCACGGTGTAGCCGTTCGGGTCGATCTGCAAAAGCGTCACTGTGCCGGGCAGTGAGCCCAGCGTGCGGATTTCCTCGGCGATGCCGTCCGCAAAGCCGTCCGCGCTTGTCTGGTCGGCGAACGTCTGCCCGGCGGAGTAGCACTGGGCAGACACGGCACTGGCCGCCAGCCGCGCAGCCTTGACCTGAGCCAGGGCCTCCCGCGCACGGGCCTGATAGCGCAGCTCCGCCGCGCCGGTCACAATAGTATACAGGACAGCGCCCAGCGCCAGCAGTACGGCGAGCTTTTCCGCAAACGCAGCTTTGGCCCAGCGTTCCCCGGTATGGCGCAGCCATGCGCCCAGTCGTGCTGCCAGCATTGTTACACATCCTCTACCATATAATAACGCACTATTTAGTATAGCGTGCCGGGTCTGTATTTGCAAGAAATTTCGCGAAAAAAACTCTGTTTTTTGTTCAAAGCTAACGGAAATTATGGCGAAATCGTGCACAACTTGCCGCTGACCCACTATATTTGGTGTAAATTTGCTGAAATCTCGCGGAGTTTCTTGCGAAAACGTCACATTCCGAGTATAATGGCAATATATATAATCTGATATTGTGTCTAATTGTAACCTTTCACCGGAGAAACGACGGGAGCATCTATGGTGCAGTACAATAAAACTATAAAAAACAAAAAGAAAGGCTTTACGCTGGTGGAGCTGATGGTCGTTCTGGCTATCACGGCCATTCTGGCGGTGCTGGTCGGCGGCGGGCTGATCGCCTACACGCGGCTGGCCCGGTTCGAAAAGAACGAGGCCAACGCCCGCACGCTGTTCCAGACGGCGCAGATCTCCCTGACCCGGATGGAGACGGCGGGGGAGCTGGATGCGTTCCGACGGCAGGTCATGGAGGAGGGCGACACGGGCGACCACTTCCAGAACGACGTCACTGTGACCGACGCGGGCGGCAATACCCTTGTGAGCCGCACCAAGACCGAACTGAACCAGAACGTGGCCGCGCTCTACTATGACCGCACGGGCGCTGCCGCGGGCAACCATAACGCGCTGGTGGAGCGGCTGCTGGGCGATTACATCTACGATGCCTCGCTGCTGAATGCCTCGATCTGCGTCGAGATCGACGTGCAGAGCGGGCAGGTCTACTCGGTCTTTTACGATACCAAATCCGATAAGCTCCGCTTCAATCAGGACGGTGCTACGAATATTTATGACCGCAGCTATGACCACCGCCGCAATGACAGCCTTGTCGGCTACTACTCTGCCGAGGACCGCGTCAACGTTGTGCAGCTGGTGCAGACGAAGCTGAAGGTCAAGAATCCCCGCCTGACGAACGGCGAGACGCTGACCCTGAGCTGGAGCGGCAACTCCAGCCTCGGCGATCTGGACACCTCCTACACGGCAACGGCCTACGCCGCCGGGGACACCGGCGAAAATCGGAAACCGCTGTTTACCATCACGATCAAGCGCGACACCGCGGGTGCGGCGGATGATAACAAGCAGGTCATCACAGAGATGCCTGTTGTTATCTACCAATACGACGCCGCGGGCCAGCAGACCGGCACCGAGGAGAAGAAACTCTACTTCCCGCTAAGCTACAACAAGGGCAGCTTTGTGCTGACGCTGGACGCCATGGCGGACGCGGCGCTGCTGCGTGCGTGTGAGAACGACGAGGTTGCCGCCACGAGCCTGTACAGCATCACCCGCCTGCTGAACGACCCGAAGGATATCTACATTGCCATGCGCGCCGAGCCGCGGGAGAACTACAGCGACACCTACACAGCCAGCAAAGAGGAAACGACGAACGAGGAAAACACCCTGCTGGCCAAGGGCGGCACGGCGGATAAAGCAGAACTGAAATATTTCCGCCATCTGTACAACCTGCGCTGGTCTGCCGATTGGAAGATTGCCGGCGAGGGCACCTACACGCTGACCCCCCAGGCCAGCAACAGCACCGGCCTGAACTGGACGGGCGGCGGCGTTACGGTCTACTGCGCGTCGGGTGAGCGGTACCCGGCGGCCAAGGTGCCGTCCCTCAATGACCCTGTCGCCTGGCCGACGATCCCGGAGCTGGGTGAAAAAATCGTACTTACGAGCAAAACAGCGGGTGTTACAACCCAAACGACCCGTGTGCCCATCCTCAATCTGCAATTGAGCAGCAAGTCCGTTGCAAAAACCGGCAAGGCAGGGAAGGACGAACTGGCCGACCACTATGTCGGCCTTATCGGCGAGAACAAGGGCAAAATTTCTTACATCACACTGCGCGACCCGGACATTCAGGTCAACGTCAAGACCGAGACCGTCGCCGCCGATACGCTGCCGAAGGCAGACCAGCTCAAGCTGACCGCGACCAAATTCGTCACGGCGCTGGCGAAGGACGACGAGAACTGGCGCGATGTGCGTGCTGTCGGCGCACTCTGCGGCGTCAACACTGGCACGCTGGAAAACTGCGCCCTGACCCGCGGCACGAACTCCTCGACCAGTGCGCTGGTGGCCGCGGCGCTGGCGTTTGACAACACTACCACCGCAACGCAGCGCAAAGCGCAGACGCAAAACGCTGGCGGCAAAAGCTATACCTATTATACAGACGAGCCGCGCGGCATTGGCGGTCTCGTCGGTGTTGCCATACCCGAAACGGATTCCGTCATGCAGGACCTGACCGTTGCGTCGGACGTGACGGTGGCAGGTCTGCTTGTGGACAAGAACACGAAAAACGTGGAAACGACCACAGCGCCAGACCAGCAGGCCGAGAAGGCCCGCTACGCTGCCGCGGCAGCCGGGCCGGATGAAAAGAACTCCCTCTGGCGCAGTGTCGGCGTGGGCGGCGTGTTCGGCACGGTGGACGCTGCTCAGATGAAAACGAACGGTGATACGAACATCGTCAACAACGGCTTTGTGACCGGCAACGGCTTTACGGGCGGCATCGTCGGCAACCTGTTTACGACAGGCGCAAATACCAGCACGCCGAGCCTGACGGGCCTGAGGAACAACGGCACGGTCAGCGCGGGCGCCAACTATAAGGGCGATACCGCGGGCGATGCGCGCAGCCTGGTGCTGGGGCAGTTCTTCGGCGGCATTGCGGGCTACGGCAGGGGCGTGACCCTGCAAGGCTGCGAAAGCGTGACCCGCAGCGACCTGACCGAGACCCAGCTCAAGGAGCAGGTCAAGGCGGGCTTCGACGAAACCGGCACATTGACCGACGCCAGCCCCCTCAAGGGTGATTTCGTCGGCGGCCTTGTCGGCTACGGCAAGGATATTGTGCTGGAGGACTGCAAGACCGGCAAGGGCTACGTGCTCGGCAGCCGGTTTGTGGGCGGTCTGGCCGGTGGCTTTACCGGCAGCGGCGTAAAACAGAACGATACGAACAGCAGTGACGTCTTTGGCAGCCGCTACGTCGGCGGCATCGTGTCGGTCAACGGCAGCAACAGCCAAATCAACGGCATGACCAATACGGGTCTGGTCGCGGCCTTTGGAAAGAACGCGGCCTACGTCGGCGGCATCGTCGGCGTCAATGATGCCGGCTGGGGCGGCAGTGAAAACACGACTGCCACAGCCACCGTGCAGAACTGCGCCAACCGTATGTCCGGCGACAACGCCACCGACACCCGCCGCATCAACCTGTTAAAGGAGCTGAGCAGATCCGCGGGCGGCTACGCCGACTACGTCGGCGGCATCGCGGGCAGCAACGGCAAAAACGGCGTTGTGACGTGGGATTTTGACGGCACCCCGACGCTGGGTGCCATCCTGTACGGCAACAACTACGTGGGCGGCGTGGCCGGTTATAACGATGAAAATGCGACGATCTCCAACACCTCCGGCCAGGACCTGGCCATCAGCGGCCAGATCGTGGCGGCGGGCAAGGCTGTCGGCGGCATGATCGGCCTGAACTGCGCCTCCACGCTGCCCTCCGCCACTGTGAAGGTCAGCCGCGTGGCGGGTCAGCAGCTTGTCGGCGGCGTCATCGGCGCCAACCTGCCGGTGGGCGGCTTCACCGTGACGGGCGGCGCGTTTAACACAGATGTGGCCTCGGGCCGCGTCGAGGCCGACGCCGTCGCGGGCGGCATCATCGGCTACAACCGTCTGCTGGCGGCCAAGCCCACAAACGTCACGCTGGCGGCGCTGCTGCCGACGATTGACGAGAGCACCGGCGTGCTGACCGACAGCACCGCCGCGAAAACGGCGGGCGGCACAATCACCCTTGCTAACTTCCGGAACAAGCTCAACCTGCAGGCCGACATCTACGTCGGCGGCATCGTCGGCGCAAACGACGCCAATACGAAGCTGACGATTCAATATGCAACCAACGGCGCAACGCAGAACGCCCTGTCCGTCGGCGGCCTGAACCCGTCCAACGGCGCGTTTAAAAACGGCGTATCGCTGAACGCGCTGGCCGATGGCCGCTATGACTTTGACACCCCGCGCGGCGCACTGGCGGGCGGTATCATCGGCTATGCCACACCCAACACGAAGCTGGAAAACTGCACAAACTACGGCACAGTGGCTCACAAGTGCGCCGCGGGCGGCTTTGCGGGCTGGAACGAGGGCACGATCACCGGCGGCAGCATGGCGGCGTCCCTCGGCAACCGTGAAACCGGGTATACCTATCTGGGCGGCGTTGCGGGCGTCAACGGCGGTCTTATTCAGTCTGCCTACCCGGCTAAAGACTGCGCCGTGCGCGGCGACAGCTATGTCGGCGGCATTGCGGGCGTCAACCTGGGCGGTAACGCTGCGGCAAGCAAGGGCCTCATCATCTGCACGGGGAACAACAACAGCACTGGCACGGTGGAGGCCAACCGGTACGCGGGCGGCGTGGCCGGTGCCAACGTCGGCAATATCTCGCTGTCCGGCCAGCTGCAAAGCAGTGTCACCGCCACCGACTATGCGGGCGGCGCGGCCGGTATCAATACGACGTATAAGGCCTATAAGGGCCACATTTACAGCGCTGAAAACCCCACCGGCGCGGTCGGGGGCAGCGTCACTGCCGCCAACTACGCGGGCGGCGTGGCCGGTACGAACAGCGCCGAAATCACCCGTGTGGATAACTACGCCTCGGTGCGCGCCAGCACAAAATATGCGGGCGGTATTGCGGGCGTGAACGCCGCGGGCGGCACGATCAGCTATTGCAGCCATGCCCAGAATCCGATCTACGCCACCAACGGCGAGGCGGGCGGCATCGCGGGCAATAATAATAAAGACGCGCTGATTGAGAATGTGCAGGTCAGCGCCGCCGTCACCGCGGCCAACGGCACGGCGGGCGGCGTCACGGCCACGAACTTCGGCATCATCGGCCAAGGCAGCGGGCTGGAAAGCAGCAGCAGCGTAAGCGGCTGCACGATCACCGGCACGTCGGAGAGCATCGGCGCTGTTGCGGCGTACAACCGCGCGGGCGCGACCATCCGCAATGTGAAGCTGGCGGCAAACGCCAACGTGCAGTTCAGCACCCCGGCGGTCACCATCGGCGGCCTTGCGGGCATGAACGAGGGCACCGTCACCGGCTGTCAGGTCGAAAACGGCGCGCTGGCGCTGAACAACGGTCTGCGCGCGGGCACTAACACCGTCACGCTGGGCGGCGCGGTGGGCCGCACCACGGCGGACGGCAAGGTCAGCGAAACCAACGTTCTGCTGGACCTTACACAAAATCTTGATAAATATACAAATCTGGGCGGCGTCGCAGGCCGGAACGACGGTACCCTGGAGCAGTGTACCTATTCCGGCACGATGGGCGGCAACGCGGATACGGACGGCCTTGTCTCCGTCGGTGCACGCAGCACCGGCAGCACGGTGGGCGGCATTGCCGGTCTGAACAACAGCAAAATCACCGGCTGTGAGGTCAAATACATCAAACTGCAGGTCAGCGGTATCAGCAACATCACCACGACCCAGACCGCAGACGAAAAGCTCGCCAGTGCCAGCCATGTGGGCGGCATTGCGGGCCGCAACAATAACGAAATCGCCAACAGCTATGTCGCCACCGAGAGTAGCAGCAACGGCGCGGGCAGCATTATCACGGCGCGTTACGGCTTTGTGGGCGGCGTCGCGGGCTCCAACAACGGCACTATCACGGGCAGCGGCAGCAAAAAAGCGCTGGTCAGCGACGACACAACAAAACTCGCCCTTGTTGCACAGGTTGATAATTGGCTGGATGCGGCAGATGCCAATACCGGCATCAACAGCATGGCGGCAGAGTTGACCACAGGCAAGACCTACGCAAATCTCATGGGTGTTGACACTGTGTCCAAAGAAGGCTGCGGCTATGGGAATGTCTATAGCCAAAGCGGTCTTGCCGCCAATGATCTGCTTGTCGCCCTGCGCGGCAGCAACAACAGCGAGACCGTCCGTGCCGCCGGTTATCTGGGCGGTCTGGCAGGCTTTAACTCTCTCCGCGGTACAATCGACACTTCCGCCACCGGCCAGTGGTTTGTCTATTCTGACAATGCGACAACGGCATCCACCGTCGGCGGTATTGTCGGCCAGAACGAATCCAACGTCACAGACAAAAGCGTGCTGGACACTGTGGTAAACTGTGCCGCCGTGCGCCGGTTTACGCGCGTGTTTGATGGGTCTAAGAACAAGGACGATACAGACAATGACAACATTTACAAGGGCGGCAGCCGTGTTGTTGTCCATGTGGGCGGTGTCATTGGCCAGCAGCAGAACCGCAGCGATGACCGGTGGTCTGTCAGCAAGGTAGTCAACTGCGGCAGTGTGTTCAACAGCCGCTCGGCCAATGTGGGCGGCGTGATCGCCTATTGGCTGGACTACGGCGGAACCGTGCAGAAATGCTTCAATTTTGGCAAAATCACAACAAACACGAACGACAAAAACAGCGGTTACGGTGCAGTCGGCGGTATTGTCGGCTTTATTGACCAGCCTATTTCCGGCGGCACCACAAATGTGCTTTCCTGCCGTAACTACGGTCAGATTTGGTATAAATCAAACGGCGCAAATGACTGCGCGGGCATTATCGGTAAAATCGAGATGAAGAAGGTCACCGATATTATGACGCTGAACATCATCGACTGCGTCAATAGCGGTGCAATCAAGGCAGAATCGCAGGCAGTCGGCATTCTGGCATGGATCGGCCCGTACGACAAGGGAAATATTGATTATGTTACAGTAAATATTGACCGCTGCCGAAACCTTAATACAGACTTTACGTGTGGCAGAAAAATCGGAATTGTCGGCAGTCGCGGCGACGGTAGAGGGTCGAATAAAGCAACCAACGTCACGAACTGCTTTGCGACGGTTGGTACAGATTGGTTCCCGATTGCCTATTTGCGCCTGAGCGGCGAGAATGTCACCGGCCACGGCAACTATTATATTGAAGATTCCGGCGATAAGGGCAAGAGCTTCTTTAAGAAAGATTCCCGTAAACTGACCACAGAAAAACCGAACAGTATAACAGGTAACTGGAAGAAAGCGGATGAGCAAGGAAGTGACTCGGCCTACAACGAGACAGATTGGAACAAGTCCTCGGAAAAAGTAAAAGCACACCGTCTGTACATAGGCTATAACGTCGATAGTAAGACAGATCCTTATATTGCGTTCCTGCCCACTTTGGCAGCAAAGGATGAGAACGGTGCAGCGTACAGTCTGTGGTGGATTAGCGGTCTTACATCTGCGGGCTGGCCTGCCAAACCAAACTCTGCCTATATCAAGACCGACGGTAACAAAGCCTACATTTTCGATGACACCGGCGCGGGCGATAATAACAATCCCGGCAACCAGAGAGCGACTGTGATGCTGCAATTCGGCGAAGCCGCGAACAGTAAGGTCACAAAAGACGTTGATATTACCGACATCACCGACGAGGTCATCCAGAACTACTATAAGTACGTGCTGGACAGCACCAAGCCCGCCAAGCCGGGAGAAATCGACGTCAAGGCCAGCCAGGTGCAGGACGCGGACAACAATGTCTATGGCCGCTACGAGGTTACGTGGGAAGCGCCTACCGATGCGGACGCCAGCCCCGCCTCCTATTACCGTGTGGAGATTTTGCCCTGCGATGCCGTAGGCAACATCACCGGGGTCGCCTACCTGACCGCGGACGTCTACCAGCGCAGCTATACCTTTGTGGCTGATAAAGCGTGGACGGGTAACTTCGTCGTGCGTGTAACGCCCTACAACACCAACGACGACCCGAATCAGGCTGACAACTTCAACACCAGCGGCGTGCAGACCTTTATGCACGCCCTGCCGAAACCGGAACTGGAAGTCCGCCTTGTAAAGCGCTCGGAATTTAACTGGAACGAATGCACGAAGGTCGATGGTAACGAAGAATTTAAATATGAGCAAATTCTTGTGTTGAAAAACTATGAGGACTACCCCAAGGATGAAAACTGGACAGTAACCGTAACAAGAAACGGTGTAACGAACCCTTATACGTTCAGCAGGCAGAATGGGAAGAAGTATATCCGCATAGCGTGGAGTATTGGGGTGACCAAGACCTTTACAGCGCTGGCAACTCCGGCAGCGGGCAGCACCAGCTATTTACGCTCGGCGGAGTACAAGGTCGAAACCTACGTCCCATCCCAATGGCGTGATGTTAACAAAGAAGATGCCAAGAAGAATGAAGACGGTCTGCCTGCGGGCACGCTGTCCAAGGCAGAAAACGCGACAGAGTACGTGACCTGCACCGGCCAATCGGCGGAAAACTTTACCGCAACGGTGACTTTCGGCTTCACGCCAACGTCGGCAGACCCGACCCACGGCAGCCCGACCTACCGCGTCATGCTGCTGGCAAAATATCTGGGCAATGACGAAGTCAACGGCGTATCTTTGAACGGCCAGTACATCACGCTGGCCGCGCGGGAGGGCATCGTCACCGAGACACCCGTCACCTTCAATCTGAACAGCCTGCCGTCGGATGCTATGTCCAACTACACCGACTTCCTTGTCATTGCGGTGCCCATCACCAGCGGTAAAGGCGATGTGACCACACGCTGGGATGCCACGGCGGACGAAGTGTCCGCAGCCATTGACAGTCATGCGAACGAGACAAACGACACCAACAAAGAAATCTGGTGGAAGAACGGCTATGAGATCGTTCGCACGGGCGAGCACAGCTATACCTATGCCCATCTGACGCCGCTCTGCTTCTCCGACGTGAACCGCACCGATGGCACCGATGACCAGGGTTGGGCTATACAGGCCACGGTAACGACCCCGCAGATCATCTTCAAGCAGCTGAACCTGGATGTCCTGAAAGCCCCGACGCTGGCCGAAGATACCGACGGCGGCAAGGTGAACCCGGACAACAATCAGCTGACCTATACGTTCAACTGGACGCAAGAGGACATGGACGCGAAAACGCCGACCTACAGCATCAAGCTCTACGGCCTGTTGACGGATGAAAACGGCAATGTGACCGGTCAGGAGCAAATTGCGCTGAAGGATGGCGTAAATCTGGCCGATAAGGTTCAGAACAGCGGCAACAGCAGCTTTACCCTGCCTGTCAACGTGGATACCATGCTGGCCAACGGCAGCGACAGCTGGCGCTATGACAAGGTCCGGCTCGAGGTAACCCGCGTGGCGGCAGCCAACACCACCGAAATCGGCGCGTCCGCTGTGGCGGATTACAGCGTTAAGCAGCGCCTGCCCGGCATCAGCGCGCCGAGCTCCATCACCCGCGTCAACGGCGAGACCGACAATGCGGATGCCCTGCTCTACACGGTCAGCTGGTCGCCGTCCGACAACGCGCGCATTGACCACTATGACCTGTGCGTCGTCGATGACGGCGGCAAACCTGTGCTGACGCTGCCCACCACGGGCAATGTCGGCAGCCTGACGCTGGATATGGAGCAGTATCAGGGCGTTGCGATGAGCTTCCGCGTCATTGCCCGCAGCAAGGCTGGTACCAATTGCTTTGACGGCCCGGACGGCGCGTTGAGCCAGCCCGAGACCATCGTCCGCCGCGCCGCTGCGCCCAAGGTTACGGCCAGCAGCTTTGCGCCCGACAGCCCGAATCAGGAGACGTTCCTGAACGACCTCAAGCTCAACATGACGCTGGACGCACCCGCACAGGGCAATGTCTACTTTACCGGCTATATCTTCAGCAACAAGGACAATTACAATACAATTGCCAAACTGGCCGAGGCTTGGCAGAATACCCCCACCGGACAGGACAAGTACAAGGCCCAGCAGAAGTTGACCAAAAAACTGGACGAAATGCTGAACAATGGCAACGCCGAGCTGGTCATCCCGAAGGACAGCCGCACGGTGGGCGGGAGCGCCAGCGCCAACGACACCACCGCCAGCTATACCTTTGTGCCCGACGGCAACGGCTTTACGCTGACGCCCGACCATGCAAAACAATACCTGCTGCCCGCGGTGCGTGTTATGCCCACCGACGGCACGACAGCGTCGAACTGGTTCTACTACATCCTGCAGGATGCCGCAAAGGCGCAGCTGCCGGCCATCACGCTGGACGCCCCCGTGGACGCTGCCGAACCGGAACGCGCACTTGGCAATGCCGTTTACAAGCAGGAAGTCAACCTGTACAACGACCCCGAGTTTAAGAGCAATCGCGGTACGGCCCCGCTGGAGCTGCGCCGCTTTACGGTGGAGTGGACCGCGGTGAACAAGTACACCCAGGCCGACGGCACGGTGCGCAACCTGACCGACAGCTATACCTTTACCGTCACGCCGCTGGATAGTAAGACGAAACAGCCCTACAGCATTACGGTGACGACCTACGACAGGGACGAGAAGGACGAAGACGGCACCACGCATAAGCGCGGGGAAATCAAAACCGTTATCAAGACCTATAACGACATAACGACGCCGCTTGACAAGCAGACCACCGTTGTGGACGCGGAGACCAAAGAGACCCGCATCTGGTACGACCTGAGCGTTGAGCCTGTGACCGACGAGAACGGCAACGTGACATGGGAATCGCAACCCTATGACGTCACCGGCACGGTGGAAAAGGACGGCGGTACGCTGTACTACAAGGCACAGACGGTTCCCATGCTGGAGCTGGTGCAGGAGGACGGTGCCGAGCCTGTTTACCGCATCACCCTACCCGAGCTGCAGGAAAAGGTGCAGGACGACTCGCTCAATCTGCAAAAGTTCACCGCAAGTGTGACGCTGCAGACGCTGGCGCACTCGATTGGCGACGATAAGACCGTTGCGTCCGATTCGGTCAAGGTCACCGTCAACGAGACGAACACCGCCGATGCGACGGAGGATGCCCAGAGTATGGACTCCGCGGAGAGCGTCGCGCCCGCCGAGACTGCAGAAAGCACGGCGGCGGAAAGCGCCCCCGCAAGCGTGCCCCCGGTCCTGATGCGGGCCCGTGCGGCACTGCCCATGGCGACCCCGGAGACCGCCGCTGCCCCGGATGAGACGGACGCGGCGGAAACCGCGCCCCTAGAACGGACGGGAACAAGCGACGCATCGTAATTTTATTTCAGGAAAGAAGGTGGCATTATGCACCGCAGGGCACGCAGCATTCTGCGCGGGGAGCAGGGGCTTTCGATGATACTGGTCCTCTGCATCGGCGCGCTGTTTGTGGCGCTGTCGGCAGCGCTGGTCTATGCGGCCTCCGTGCTGACGGCCAATGCCAACCGCCAGCTGCTGGAACAGGAAGCTTACCAGCTGGCAACCAGCTTTTCCGACGTGCTGGAAGGGGAGCTGAACAAGAAGGACAGCAGCTTTGCCAAGTTCGTCAATGAGCAGTTCATGTTCTCCCAAAGCTACGGCAAGGACATCTATGATTTGGAATCCCAGCCCAAGGAGTTCGCCTGGAAACCCGATGCCAGCCAGCCTGATGGCGGGGCCGAGGCCATCACGGTAACACTGCGCCGCCGCCCGGGCGACGGTGCCGACAAGCTGAACCAAACGGCAAATAGTACCAATGCCACAGACCTGCGCAACCTGCTCGACACACTGGAGGGCGAAAACCGCAAGGGCATGGCAATCGTCGATTTACAGCTGGATATTACAGTGACAGTCACGAAAAACGGCGAGAGCTTTGCCTTCACGCGGACCTATGACCGCACGGTAAAGTACGACAGCGACGGCAGCGAGGCAAAAAGCAAAAAATTACCAAAGGTGTACTACACAATAAGCGACGGTCCAACAAAGTATTACCGCATTAAAGCCCTGACGTTCTACGCCCCCGGCAGTGGTGACCTGACCATTACTGACGGCAACATTGACAGCAACCGCCTGACGTTCCATTGCGACACCAGCCAGCAGCCCGATTCCATCACCTACACCCGCGGTGCCAAACAGAGCACCGGCACAACACAGGAGTGACCCGCTATGAAACATACTTTACAAAGTCAGCGCGGCGAGACCATTGTGGAAGTGCTTGTGTCGTTCCTGCTGCTGATGATTTTTACGTCGATGTTCGTCGTTTCGCTGCGGTACGCCCGCGCCATGTCCCAAAAGGCCGAGTCGCTGCGGGAGACAGCCTATGCCTTCTGCGCCGGGCTGTACCCGGCCAATAACGCGGCCCCCAACTGGGTGAATGAGCGGGATGGGCTGGAGTTCTCCTTTGGCGATTACGATGAATTTACGGTGAACGGCGTCGAGCTGGACAGCGTGGAGACAAGCGCGGAAGTTACGGAAAACGGCCAAAAAACGACGGAACAGCACAAGTTTTACCGCTACAGCAAGAGCACGGCAGAAGGGACGACCAACCCATGAAGCAGCGTTTGAAAAACCAGAACGGCACAACGCTGGTGGAGCTGATCGTCTGCATGGTGCTGCTGTCGCTCTTTACGCTGGCGGCGGTCACGCTGATACAGCCCAGCGCACAGGCGTACATGGACATCCAGCAGCAGACGCGTGCGCAAAATCTGGCCGATGCGCTCATTGAGACGATCCGCGGCGAGGTGCTCGAGGCGAACGGCTATATCCGCTTCACCGACGGCGCAACGGACCCTAATAATTTGGACAGCGTTTTTTTGTCCAAGGGTAACGACTACAGCAAGGGCACGGCATTGGAATTCAGCGTCTACCCCAACCACATTGAGCTGATCGACAAGGACTGTGTGCCGATGCTGACAAAGACAGACGGCACAGAACTGCTGACAGCGGAACAGGCCAATGCGCTGAACGGCTACCTGCACATGCGCTTTTACCGCGATGAACTGAATGACGCCGGGCACTACGGCAACCCGCAGCACACAAAAAAGGACAAGGCCGAGGACGGTACCGAGACGGTCACACGGCCCTACGTTGCCTACGGCTACACAACGGCCTATCCCCGGGATGCCTATATGGGGCTGTTCATCAGCGAACTGCATTTCTACGCCCGCAGCTGGACGCAGGACGGCGACGAAACCAAGACCCCGCGCATTACGGCTATGACGGTGGTGCTGACTGTGGCCAAGCGGGACGCCGACAACCAGATCGTGCCGCTGTGCACCCAAAAAGCCATTGTGCAGTTGCCCGGTGAGCCGGTCATCCTGTATGAACCCGGCACCTGGGACGGCAAGGCATCGTCGGAGTCGTGAGCGGTGCCCTCCGGGACGATTTTTGAAAAGTTTATTACAATCCCGGCGGATGTACTGGACAAATTCAAATAGACTTGTTATACTTTAAAACATGAATACCTGTGTGTCGGACAAAATGCAGGAACGTCGTGGGCATCAGAGCAGAGAGGATGACTAGGATGGCAACAATTGAAATCAAAATGCTGGGCGGCTTTGAGATCCGTGTGAACGGCAAGCCCGTGCTGGCACAGCTGGCGCAGTCCCGCAAGGCAACGGCGCTGGTGCAGTATCTCGTTTTGCGGCGCGGGGAGCGCGTCTCCCACAAGGTACTGACCGATACCCTGTGGGCAGGGGAGCGGTCCACCAACCCGGACATGGCCCTGCGCGCCATCTTGCATCGCTTCCGCCTTATGATCGACGCGGAGGGTCTGGATGAGATGAAGGGCTGCATCGTGACCAGCCGCGGCTACTACCAGTGGAACCCCCATCTGGACTGCAGCGTGGATGTGTTTGAGGTCAATGACCTCTCGGAGCTGGCCCGCAAGGAGAGCGACGCCGAGAAGCGCAGCCGCATTTATGAACAGATCGTCAACCTGTACGACGGGCGGCTGCTGCCGCAGTCTGCGTCCGAGCCGTGGGTCGAAAGCGTCAGCGTGCGTCTGCATGGGCAGTACCGCACAGCCATTTTAAACCTGCTGGAGCTCTGCAAAAAATGGGGCGAGAGCACCCGCATCGTTACGCTGTGTACCCGCGCGCTGGAGCTGGACCCTTACGAGGAGCGCCTTTATCTGGAAAAGATCGTCGCGCTGGAGACGCTGGGCCGCCACGAGGAGGCGGAGGATCTGGCACGCCGCGGTAACGCCATGGGCTGCCTGCATCATGCCATTGAGCCGGGCCGCGCAGGCTCTGCCTACCGCCAGATGCGCCAGGCAGACCGCAATATGGAGAGTGAGGTCTCTAAGCTGATCTCTGCCCTGCCGGATACCGAGAACACGGGGGCCTGTATCTGCGACTTTGAGACGTTCAAGGAAATTTACCGCGTACAGCGCGGCGTGCAGGTCCGCTACGGTCTGCAGGTATTCCTGGCGATCCTGACCGTGGCTCCCAGCCAGAACACCGATGCAGCCGAGACCGCTCTGATGGTGGAGCAGCTGGGCGATCTGATCCGCACGAATCTGCGCCAGTGCGATGTGGGCGCCCGCTACACCGATATGCAGTATGTTGTTATGCTGAGCGGCAGCACCGCCGAGAGCGGCACCAGTCCGCTGGAGCGCATCAAGGCCGCGTTCTACCGCGTCCCTGCCCATGGCCGCTACCTGTTGAGCTATAGCCTCTATGTTCCCGAGGCCAAGGCCGACAGCGGGCGCGCCCGCCGCCGCAAAAAGACGGCGAAGAAGGAAAAATAAGTGAGCCGTTAAGCCGTACAGTGAAAGCTGTGCGGCTTTTTTTGCTGCACGGACCGGCAAAGAAACGATTGGTAGGGGCGGGCATTGCCCGCCCGTGCCCGTTTGCCCTGTGATATATTTTCCCGAAAAGACGATGCTGCGCCAAGTTGGCGGGCGAGCAATGCTCGCCCCCTACACTCGCTGTATGTCGAGGAACGATTTTTTACACTTTCCACAATCTTTTGCCTAAAAATTTTTACAAAAAATCCGAAAAAACTGTTTAAATTTCCACAACAATGTGGTAAAGTAGTATCAAACAGGCGGGAGTGTTCAAAAATCACTGCGCCGCAATGAAATTCTACGCCGCAGGGCTGCCGGAAGCAGCCCCGGCGCGAAAAGAGGTTTGACGATCCATGGGCTACGCAAGCAAAGACATCCGCAACATTCTGGTGGCCGGCCACGCCGGCTGCGGCAAAACGACGCTGACCGAGGCACTGCTGTACATGAGCGGCGCTTCCGAGCGTATGGGCCGTGTCGAGGACGGCACCACCGCCAGCGACTTTGACCCCGAGGAGATCCGCCGCAAGGCATCGCTCAACTCGAGCGTTGTCCCCGTCGAGTACGAGGGCATCAAGTACAACCTGATCGACGCACCGGGTCTGTTTGATTTTGAGACCGGCGCTGCCGAGGGCATCATGGCCGCCGAGAGCGTGCTGATCTGTGTGTCCGGGCGTTCCGGCGTGACCGTCGGTGCCGAGAAGGCGTACCAGCTGGCGCTGAAAAACAACAAGGCGCGGATGATCTTTGTCACCAAGGCTGATTTGGAAAACGCCGACTACTTTAAGATCCTGGAGCAGATGAAGATCAAGTTCGGCCCCAGTGTCTGCCCCTGCGTCGTGCCCGTCCGTCTGGACGACGGCACCGTCGCCTACATCAACCTGTTCAGCCAGAAGGCCTTCAAATACGAAGGCGGCAAGCAGGTCCAGATCGACCTGCCCGACATCGGCCACCGCTTTGAGGGCCTGATCCAGGCCATGAGCGAGGCCATCGCCGAGACAGACGAGGCTTTGATGGAGAAGTTCTTCGAGGGTGAGGCTTTCACCACAGAGGAGATCGTCCAGGGCATGGCCTCCGGCGTGCGCAGCGGCCAGATCACGCCCGTGTTCTGCGGCTCTGCCGTCAACGCGCAGGCGCTGGATATGCTGCTCTACAACATGAACGTGCTGCTGCCCGGCGCGGACACCGCGTCCGCCGTGGGCGAGTCTGGCGGCGAGCCGGTGGAGATCACCGCCGACCCTGCTGCCCCGCTGTGCGCCTACGTCTTTAAGACTGTGGCCGACCCGTTTGTCGGCAAACTGAGCTTTATTAAGGTGCTGTCCGGCAGGCTGACCGCGACGAGCAACGCCGTCAACGTCCGCACCGGCCAGCCGGAGCGCCTGGGCAAGACGCTGACCGTCTGCGGCAAAAAGCAGACCGACACGCCCGAAATCGCCGCCGGTGACATCGGCGCAGTTGCCAAGCTGGCCACCGCCAAGACCGGCGATACCCTGTGTGACCCCGCCCGCGTTGTGGCGCTGCCCGCACCTGTGTACCCCATCAGCAGCTACCGCATGGCCGTCAAGGTCGCCAAGAAGGGCGACGAGGGTAAGGTCGGCAGCGCACTGGCCCGCCTGATCGAGGAGGACCCCGCCATCCGGTTCGTGGTCGACCCCGAGACGAAGCAGCAGATCATCAGCGGTCTGGGCACCCAGCATCTGGAGGTCGCGCTGGCCAAGCTGAAGAATAAGTTCGGCGTCGAGATCACGCTCGAGAATCCGCGCGTGCCGTACCGTGAGTCCATCCGCAAGAGCTGCAAGGCGCAGGGCCGCCACAAGAAGCAGACCGGCGGCCACGGCCAGTTCGGCGACGTCTGGATCCAGTTCGAGCCCATCGAGGGCGAGGGCATCGAGTTTGCCGAGAACGTGTTCGGCGGCAGCGTGCCGAAGAACTTCTTCCCGGCAGTCGAGAAGGGCGTCCGTCAGGCCGCCGAGCACGGCGTGCTGGCCGGTTACCCGATGGTCGGCATGAAGGCCACGCTGCTGGACGGCAGCTACCACCCTGTTGATTCCAGCGAAATGGCGTTCATTATGGCCGCCAAACTCGCGTATAAGGCCGCCATCCCCGAGGCCGGCCCCGTCCTGCTTGAACCCATCGGCGCATTGAAAGCCCACGTCCCCGCCGACAACACCGGCGATATTATGGGCGAGGTCACGAAGCGCCGCGGCCGCGTGCTGGGCATGAACCCCGATGACGACGGCCTGCAGGTCGTCGAGGCCGAGGTCCCCGTGGCCGAGATGCAGGACTTCACCACCTTCCTGCGCCAGCTGACCCAGGGCCGCGGCTACTTCACGTTCGAGTTCGTCCGGTATGAGACCCTGCCGCAGATGCTCGAGAACAAGGTCATCGAGCAGGCAAAGGCATTGGGCAACTTTGCGGATGAGGATTAAACGAGAGATGTGCTTTCTTTGCAAAGAAAGAACCAAAGAAATTCTGAACAAGTAAAATAAAAGCACCTGCTGACCGGTATGCGTGTGACCGGTCAGCAGGTGCTTTTTGGATGAGATATTGAAAGCTTCTTTGCTTACTTTCTTCTCGAAGAAAGTAAGAGAAAAGGGAGTCTGCGGAAACTGCCCGGCCCCTACAGCGCAGCAAAATGAAAGGCAAGGCCCCCATTACGTGATCTTCAACGCCCGCTGCACACGGTACACAATGTACTTGAACAGCCCGGCGATCAGACTGAACTCCACCCAGACATAATTGGGCAGGTTCCGCCACTTGAATTTCGGTTTGCTTATCTTCGGCAGCGCCGCCCACGCCTCGCGGAAGCCCTTCGCGTAATCCCCGCCGAAGCCGCGCAGCCGGAACATAAGCACTTTGAGCAGATACCCCAGCAGCATCGGGATAAAATTCAAAACCAACATCAAAATCGGCTGGTTCTTGTAGGGCAGCAGAATGCTGTTGCGCCCGCTCTGGATGCTCTTAAACGGGTTGTAGCGCACCGCACCGGTGGTCGCGCCGCAGATGTGGCGGCAGCGGGCTGTGGGGCAGTAGACGTTCCTGTAGCCGAAATTGTTCGCACGCCAGCTCAAATCGACGTCCTCGTAATACGCGAAAAACAGCTCGTCAAACACGCCGATCTCGTCCAGAATCGACTTGCGGTAGAGCGCCGCGCCGCCGCACGCGCTGAACACACGGCAGGGCTTTGTATAGCGGCTGGCCTTTAAGCCGTCGCCGCGCTTGCAGGCAAAGCCCAGGATCGTCACGTAGTCGCCCGCGTCGTCGGCCAGCTCCGGCTCATAGTAGCGCAGCATCAGGCTGCTGACCGCAAAAATTTTCGGGTCGGCGTCGGCGGTTTTGATCAGCTCCGCCAGCCAATCCGGCTCCGCAAAGGCGTCGTTGTTGAACAGCGCCATGTATTCGCCTTTGGCAATCGCAATGCCCTGGTTCACCGCATGGGAAAAGCCGGTGTTCCCGGCGTTCTCAATTAAAGTGTAGCGGTCCCGCCCACAGTAGCTGCGGGCGATGTCCAGGCTCTCGTCGGTGGAGCCGTTGTCAATGACGATCAGTTCAAAATCCTGCTCGGTCTGCGCCCAGACGGACTCGATGGAATCCCGCAGCCAGCCCGCGCCGTTCAGGTTCGGGATGATGACAGATGCTTTCATGGCGCCTCCTCAACGGTAATAGTAGTAGGCCAGCTGGCTGTGCAGCGCGGCGGTAAACACCATCGCGGCCACAGCCACAAACAGGCTGACCAGCCCCGTCACGACCAGCGCACGGATCAGGTACGCCCGGGCCAGCCGCCTGCGGGCAGGGTCCTGCGTGCCGCCAAAGCTCCACACCACCGCCAGCACGAACCCGGCGATGGGGATGGCGAACAGCAGCATGGCCGCCGTCGTCGCGCCCTGGCTCATGGCGTCGATGCGGTCCTCCTCCAGGTCCTGCTCGTACAGCGGCTCGCCGGTCTCAGCGGTACCCTCCGGGGACTGACGCATGGACTCCAACAGAGCCTCGCCCATCGGGATATGCGGCAGCGGTGCGCCGCACTTGGGGCACCGCTCGTCGTACGGGGCAGTCAGCAGACCGCAGTTTTTGCAAAAATGTGCCATAAAAACCTCGCTTATTCGTCGAATGCCAGACCGCGGTCCAGCTGGGTGTTCAGGATGATCTGGGTGTTGGTGGAGCCCATCTTCTGCATCTTGGTCAGCAGGTGCTCCAGCGCGTCAATGTCGGTGCAGCTTACCTTAATTATAAAGTTGTAGCTGCCTGTCACGCGGAAGCACTGCAAGACCTGCGGCTCCTGCTCGATCATGGTCAGAAAGCTCGCGCGGGTCGCTGCGTCCACCAGCACCGAGATCAGAGCCTCGACCCGGGCGGGCGCGTCGGGGTGGCGCAGCACGACAGTGTACCCGCCGATGACGCCCTCCTGCTCCAGGCGGTGGATGCGGCTGGATACGGCGGGACTGGTCAGGCTGACCCGCTGGGCGATGTCCTTAACGGGCATACGCGCATTTTCCGCCAGCAGTTGTAGGATTTTGTGGTCCAAATCATCCATGGATTGACTCCTTGTCGTTGTTTTGTGTAATGCGCACAAAAAAATAAAGTGAAGTATACAATCACTGTTATCTTTAACAAAATTGGAAAAGTATGCTTTTTTGTGCGCTTGCTAAATAAAATTAAGTGGGAATGACTTTATTATAATCTTTTGAAAACCAAAATGCAAGTCTGGCATTTGACATTTTAAGAAAACTTGCTATAATAATATTTGTAATCAATCAAGACATTCACTGACCTTTATATACTTTCCCACCCCTCTATGCACAGAGCCCCGCAGGTACCCCCTGCGGGGTTTTGTGTTTGTGTTGGCAGGACACAACGCGGGAAAGTGTGTAAGAATTGGGGGCTATTTGCCTTTCCCCGCGGGGGAAGGTGGCCCGCAGGGCCGGATGAGGGGCGTGTGCACGGCAGTAGCCTGTAAACGGGCAGCATCTGCAAGGTCGACCCTCATCAGTCAGTGGTCGGGGCCACTGACAGCTTCCCCCTCCGGGGGGAAGCCATGCGCGCGAAAGGCTGCATTTTTACATTTTAAACCCCGCCCCGTTTGACGGCGCCCGGACTGCCGTGGTATAATATAATTTCCCACACATAACGTGCATTTTTAACGGAGGAATCAATATGCTCATCCCTGTGCTGCTTTTTATTGTCGGTCTGTTGTTCCTGATCAAGGGCGGCGACTGGTTTGTTGACGGCGCGTCCGCACTGGCCCGCCGCTTCCACCTGCCGGAGCTGCTCATCGGCGCGACGGTGGTCTCCATCGGCACGACGCTGCCGGAGGTCATGGTCTCCACGCTGTCCGCGCTGTCCGGCCATGGCGAGATCGCCTACGGCAACGCCATCGGCTCGGTCATCTGCAACGCGGCACTGATCGCGGCCATCACGATTGCGGTGCGCCCCGGCAGGGTAGACCCCAAAACGCTGAAAACCCCCGTCGCCTTCTTCTTCGCGGCGGCGGCCATCTACTGCATTGCGGCCTATGTTTTCGGCAGATTCACCCGCGTCATGGGCATCATCATGCTGGCAACATTTGTGGCGTACATGGCCGTCAACGTGCTGCAGATGAAAAACACCCCTGCCGGTGAGCAAGAGGCGTCCGAGGAGGAGGAAATGCCCCTCGCCAAGACGCTGATCCTGCTTGTGCTGGGCGCGGTGCTGATCGCCGTCGGCGCAAATCTGCTCGTGGACAACGGCACCCTGATCGCGCAGGCCCTCGGCGTGCCCGAGAGCGTCATCGCCCTGACGTTTGTCGCGCTCGGCACCTCGCTGCCCGAGCTGGTCACGGCCATCACCTCGCTGGTCAAGGGCCACAGCGACCTGTCGCTGGGCAACGTCGTCGGTGCGAATGTCTTTAACCTTGTGCTGGTCAGCGGCATGTCGATCACGCTGGCACCCTTCACCATCCCGCAGAGCGCCACGCTGTTCGGCATCAATTCCAGCCTTGTGCTGGATCTGCCGGTCATGCTGGCCGTCATGCTGATCCTGACGGTCCCCGCCCTCGTCAAGGGCAAGCTGAACCGCGCCCAGGGCATCCTGCTCCTGGCGATCTACGCCGCCTTCTGCGCGGTGCAGTTTGCGCTGTAAAGAAAAAGGCGTCATTGCCCATGTGGACGTCCCCGCCGACGTGCGCCGCGCCTTTGCACAGCTCCAAACCGTCTACGGCAAGGAGACCCGCGCCGTCAACCCGGCGTTCGCCACCCAAAAGACAGAATAAAATTTCCATGCCCGGCATACACTTCCGCGAGGTGGTGTGTATGCTGGGCATTTTTGGTTTGTTTTTGCAGGCGGCGGCAGGGCATATTCTGTATCTGGCGCTGCATCTCGAAAGCGGGTCCTTCCCGCGTCCGCTCCCGCCGGACAGGGAGCGCGCGGCCTTTGCCGATCTGCAAAAGGGCGGGGCAGCCGCCGCACAGGCGCGGGATACGCTGATCCGCCACAATCTGCGGCTCGTCGCGCATATCTGCAAAAAATACTATGCCGGGAACAGCGCACAGGACGACATGATCTCCATCGGCACGATTGGGCTTATCAAGGCGGTGGATACCTTCGACCCCGCCAAGGGCAAGCGCTTTGCCAGCTATGCGAGCAGATGTATTGAGAATGAGCTCCGCATGGATCTGCGGCGGGGGCGGCGGACGGGAGTGACGCTGTCGCTGCAGGAGCCGCTCGAGGCGGACGGGCAGCTGACGCTGGCGGACACCCTGCCCGATGAAGCTGACATGGAGGCCGGCTGCGAGAGCCGCGCCGACGCCGCCCGGCTGCGTGCGCTGGTGGACGCTCTGCCCGCCCGGGAACGCGCTATTATGCGGCAGCGGTATGGATTTGACGGTGCGCCCAAGACCCAGCAGCAGACGGCGCAGGCGCTGCACATCAGCCGCAGCTATGTTTCCCGGCTGGAAAAACGGGCGCTGAAGCTGCTGCGCGATCGCTGGAAAGAATCAAGATAATGCTGAATTGCGCCGGCGTAATATACCTGCGCAAGGCACATGTGTGGCAAGGTGTGGCAAATTGTGCCGCACATGTGCCACACCTTGATGAAGCATCGAATCTATGTGGGAAATAGAAAAAACAGGCAGTTGCACCGCAAAATGTAGAAAAGTTGTGAAAATGTTACAAAGTAACTATAATCCCGAAAATATTTCGCAAAAAATCATTGACATTTTACTCACAACCGGATATATATATAAGTATAAACGAAATTTTGGGCTACACCGCATGGCTCTATGCACCGCTGAAAGAGGCGAGGTGTACCCTCTGCAAAGATCAAAATGTCTGCAGTGCCGCAGCGTTTTGGGCGGAGGGTGCGCAGCCGCCGGGCGGCGCACAGGCCCGCAGGGC